>Ga0214923_10002369_pt1 | contig 25196 bp, 23 predicted proteins | sample LL1510_MetaG_FD_177993 | JGI IMG/M metagenome (GOLD analysis project Ga0214923, IMG submission 177993) | Freshwater microbial communities from Lake Lanier, Atlanta, Georgia, United States - LL-1510 | ecosystem: Environmental > Aquatic > Freshwater > Lake | place: USA: Georgia | collected...
TATTGTTCTAGATTAGAATGTAACTGGAATAGTTTAAAATTTTTACTTTATTGTTCTAGAAACTTTTTCAAAAATATTATTCTAGATTAGAATGTAACTAGAACACCTTAAAATTTTTACTTTATTGTTCTAGAAACTTTTTCAAAAATATTATTCTAGATTAGAATGTAACTAGAACACCTTAAAATTTTTACTTTATTGCTCTAGAAACTTTTTCAAAAATATTGTTCTAGATTAGAATGTAACTGGAATAGTTTAAAATTTTTACTTTATTGTTCTAGAAACTTTTTCAAAAATATTATTCTAGATTAGAATGTAACTAGAACACCTTAAAATTTTTACTTTATTGCTCTAGAAACTTTTTCAAAAATATTGTTCTAGATTAGAATGTAACTAGAACACCTTAAAATTTTTACTTTACTGCTCTAGAAATATCATCCATAGACAATTTCAATTTACCCAAGGTAATAATAGAGTGACTTCTTAATGTTTTTTTCAAGCGTAATACCCGGTATGGACTCAGTACCCCGCAAGGACCGGACATAAACTGTCAAAAGCTGTCGGATATTTTCGTAATCATGACTAATGACTAATGAAATTTAATGAATTTGGTATTTTCGTAAATATTACGACATGTTTCCGAAAGCTCTTGAATGTGTTATGTACACATACCTGGAATATTCTAAAAGTTTTAGTTTAGTTTGTGTATTGTGTTTTATGCAAAAAAAAGGAATATTAAATAACACATAAAGATGTAGAAAGGTAAACTAAAATAGTTATATACAATAAGAATAGTTAATCCAGTTAAGAGTATCCATAAATAGTAATTACTTTCAATCGTTTTATTGGGATCACTTTTTTTAAAATTATTAGCCATAATGGCAAATAAAAAAATGCCTACCGGGATTAAAATTAAAATATAATGAGACATTACTTTTTCTTACTCTATGTTAAGAAGAAAATGATAGGGGACTTAATTAACAATTCCTTTAAATATTTTATAGACATTTTTATCGACTTTTACACAAGTAATGTCTTAAAATGGTTTATTTATATACTAGTTTTAATTCTAAATTTTATAGCCTACTATCAAAATCCAGTATTGAGAACAGATGTTCCAAAATGTAGTGGCATATCATGTAGATGGTTTTCATTCATAACCGGCATTGGAGCAATGTGCATTTATTTATTTGGATTAGTAGGTTTATGGTATGTTGCTCCTTTTTCTACAAATATGCCAGATTATTGGTATGTTCCAGTTATAATATTAACATACGCCATAATTATTCAAATGACACTTTCAGTTAAAATGTATACCAACACAGGTAATGATAATGATAATTTAAATCCCCCACCAAGCGATTTATTACCTATAAAAGATCGTATAAGATTATATGTATTAATATTGATTTTAGATACAATATTTTTTCATCAGATGTATTTAGATGGCGGACAAGCTTTATTGAAAAAACATAGTGTATGGGATAAATATATCATTAGTCGTTTCGGTAGTATAACTAATTTTTATTCATTCGCTCTAGGATGGTTTGGATTAGTTGGGTTGGGATTAGATCTATTATCAATAAAATTTATAGCAGATTTTAATGCATGCGATTATGATTTGCCTAAAAGTTGGAATTATTAGGATTAAAATAAATATAAGATTTTATGATACATTAAAAAGTGTATGATAATGTGTAATGAAATTGGACTGTATTATGAAATTGGATTGAAAATATTGATTAACTATGCTATAATAGTTTATATAATTACAAAAGGGGATAAATTTCTTAAACCTAGAGCACATAATAATCCTTCATGGGATATTTTGCATAATATTACGCCTGAAAGATGGGGCGATTATTATTTAATACCAGATTTATTTTTAATAACAAATACATTATTATTTATTCCTGAGTTATATAATTTTGATAAATATATGTTGAATAGTGCTGCCAATGTATTTATATCACTACATTGGATTAGAGTGATAGCAATATTTTTAACAGCTATGCCATCTCCAGCTAAAAATGACAGAGCATATGGATTTTCTACAAGCGCACATGATTTAATTTTGAGTGGTCATAATATTCAAAGTTTATTGACTACTCTCATTATAACTCAAGTAACTCAATCTAGTTTAATTTTATATACTAGTTGGTTATGTGCTATAGGAAATATTTTTAGTGCCATTTTAAATAGACACCACTACACTATAGATGTTTATTTGACAATTATTGTTGTGTATTTAACACATCAACAATATTTAGTACCAATAGACTAGTCTAAAAATTGATTATAATTTTTTATATTTAACGAAATAAAAAAGATGGAACCATCAAATTTGCATCTGAAAAATGAAACTGAAGATCCCATGAATGGTTGGACTGATCGTAAAATTACTCAACTTAAAAAGAAAATGGATCAATTAAAAATTTTAAGATATCTTCATAAAAAAGTATCTGGTCATTATTCAAAATTAAATAATATATTATCATTACCAAACATTACCATTGAAGCCATAATTAGTGCCTCATTATTCGTATCTTTATCCGAAAAAGTAAGCGAAAATGCACGTTTTTGGATTAATATGGTATTAGGTATATTAGCATTGATTGGTACTATTTTAGGTATATGGGTTAAATATTTTAAAGCTAATGATAAAATGCATGAACATTCAGCGGCAAGTAAAGCTTATTCAGATATTTATGATGAGATTGATTATCAACTATCTATGGAAATAAATGAAAGAATAAATGGTAAAGAATTTTTAACATATATTAAAAAAATGATTAATCAGCAAAATCAAAATCAATTGGATATTGATCAAAAGTATTGGGATGAATATTTTGAATCAGTCAGCAAAGGAGAATTAATTAACCTAAATTACACTCTAATAAACCAAGACAATCAACCCTCTATTATAGAGATAGAACCAACTACACTAACAGACGATCACCAACACACCATAGAACTCGTCGAACTATTACCACCTAATCATAATAACACTAATAGTAACACCATTAGTAACACCAATACTAACACCAATACTAACACCAATACTAACACCAATACTAACACCAATACTAACACCAATACTAACACCAATACTAACACCAATACTAACACCAATACTAACACCAATACTAACACCAATAGTAACACTAATACTAACACCAACAGTAACACCAATAGTAAAACTAATGCATCTTTGCCTTCTCCATTACTTTTAACACCACGTCATCAAATGTCGAACCAGGTAGTGACACCGGTGGTAACAAACAATGTAAAAGAGGATGATATTGATCTGGGGTATGATGTTGTAAAAATGCACTTAAATAAAATGTCTGCCGCAAATTTAAAAAAAAATATACAATTTCAGATGGCACGAAAAATCTAAAAAATTAATGCAAATATTTAGTAATAACTAACTCTAATAATAACCGTAATTTATCAATTTTAATAGGTTTTTCTAAAAATCCATCCATTCCAGATGCAAAACAATTATTAATAGTTTGATCTGTTACAGTAGCCGTCAAAGCTACAAAATATGTAGTTTTCTTCAAACCATTTTTTATAATTGTTTTTACAGCCTCAATACCATCCATTCTAGGCATTCTCAAATCAATAAAAGCAATATTATATGTATTACCTTTTTTTAATTCTTCAACAAATTCAACACCATCATATACTTGTTTAATATTAGTAAATCCAAATTCATTTAAAATTTTTTCAAGAACTTTCTGATTAGAAAAATTATCCTCAACACTTAATATATTAATTTTATTCAAATCAGATTTCAAATAATTTTTTAATGACTTAAAATTATGATTAATACTATTAAATTTATTTGATATTGTATCATAAATATTATCAATGTTTTCCAATGAAATTTTATATTGATTTAATGCTAGATTAAATATACTATTATCATATTCAATTGAAGGATTTATAAATAAAAGTAAATTATTTTTCAAAATTTCATTAAAATTTATTATAAATTCATAAAACTTGCGACGATGTTGTGCTGTGGTCCCAGTGTCAATAATTAAATCTTCCACCTTTGTCGAAAAAATATTATGAATATTATCAATTGCATCAATAATAATAATAACCCCTTTTATTTTAGTATTTTTATTATTGATAAAAACATCAGCCTCATTAATATTTGACACTGGTAATGGTATTATACCTATTTTCATTAATATTTGAACTATTTTTAAGCGATGACTAATATTATCACATATAATTAATACTTGATCATCAATGGATTTATCTGTAACTATTACATTATTTTTTTGATGTGAATGAATTTCACAGGGAAGAGTCAAAACAACTTTAACTTTTGTTCCATGACCTTCCATACTTTTAATTTCAAGTTCTCCACCCATACGATCTACTAAAAATTTAGTAATTGGTAATCCTAAACCAGTTATAATATTATCATTAAATTGAAGATGTTCCTGATGTGATAAATTATTTTTAATTGTTTCGAGTTTTTTAGAGGAAATTCCACATCCATTATCAACTATTAATAACTCAAATTTAACACTATTCTCTTCCGGATATGTTATCTCTAATACTTTAACATAAATACTAATTTTACCACCATTCGTAAATTTAACCGCATTTGAAACTAAATTGACTATTATTTGTAATATTCTTTGTCTATCATGTACAATTTTATCAGGCATTCTATTGTCATATACAATTTCTAATTTTATTTTACGATCCTTAATCTCCAACTGAAATAATTCTGTTGCTTCACCCAAAATTTCTCTAAAATTAAATGTTTTACTATCAAATATAATACTACCATTCAACATTTTACTAAAATCCAATAAATCATTAATAAATGATAATAATTGCAAACTACATTTATTTATAATATTAACCATTTCCAACTGATCCGATGTTAATGATGTATCCATTAAAAATTGTCCCATCCCAACTATACCATTTAATGGTGTTCTCACTTCATGACTCATATTTGATAAAAAAATATTCTTTTGCTGAATTAAATCTAGTTTTTTATGATAGTTTATAATAATATTTGTAATAAGAGGTACAAATGGTTTTACAAATTCAACATAATTATCATCATAATCTTTATTATAATTAGCTAATCCTACTATTCCAATGACTTTATCCTTAAAAATTAATGGTAATCCTAAGAAATTTTTAATATGAGGATGTCCCTTGGGTAATTTAGATTTTCCACCTCTTCTAGGATCATTTATAACGTCATTAGAATAAATTATTTTTGATTCTTTATAAACTAACCCAAATAAAGAATCAAAATCATACAAATCTAGATTATCATTTTTAATAAAATTATTATTGTAATAGGATGCATATGTTGATTTAAATTTATCTCCTACTATCGCTCTATATCTTAAGAATGGAACTCCATTTTTATCTTTTAATATTTCACCTATAAAACCATATTCATTATTTGTAAGTTTAGTCAAAGATTCACAAATGAAAATCATCATTGATTTTAAATCATCATTGACAGTCATCTCACTCAAGCATTCTGTAACAACTTTTAATACATTTTTTGAATATTTTTCTATTTCCATTCTTACTAAACTAACTTTACTAACTCTTATTAAATAAATAGAAATAAAATATTTTTTATTGCATACTTGATAAAAATATAGATGCTAATGTCGCTATTACTGCATACACAATATAATATGTTGGAGATCCACCATTAAATTTAATAGCTTGATTTATATAATATCTAATTGTTTCATTCCAGGCACTTGCAACTAGAAATGCTAACATAATCGAAAAATTAGGACCCGTAAAATAAGTTCCAATTGTTCCTTGAAGAGTTTTACCTGTTTGATTGTTATTATTATTATTATTATTTTTAGTTGCCACTTGTTGAACTGGAACCATTTTATTTTGAACTGGAACATTCACAACCTGTTGTTTAACCATTTGTTGAACTGGAACTTGTACTTGAACTTGTTGCACAGTTTCCGGTTGAACAGACGGTTGTTGATATATATACGGATTCGCTGTACTAGTCATTTGCATAACGGTAGATTCCGGTTGAATTGCTAATTGACCACCTGCACCATATCCATTATTCATTCCATATCCACCTCCACCTGATAATTGTCCCATTGGATTCATATTTTGCATTCCGAAATCAACTGTCGAACAGTCGTTGCATCCATTTGAAATATAACTCATTAAAATATTTTAAAGATACTTTATTAATAATTATAAAGAAAAAAAGATTAATAGAAAGCTCAAAAGTGAAAAAAGAATTCTGAATAGAATATAAAGTAAAAGTAAATGTTAGACAGACTTAAAATTTCAGTTGTAGGTTTCACTGGAGTTGGTAAAACTTCCATCCTCCAAAGATTCATTTATGATAGTTCTTTTGTATCCACACCCACCTTGGGAGTAGATTATTTTACTTATGATTATAAATATAATGGTCAATATACATCATTACATAATGGACTTATTAAATTTTCTATATGGGATTTAGCTGGTAGAGAAGAATTTAGAAAAATTACTAGACCATATTTATCATCATCACAAGGATTAATTCTAGTGTTTGACCTTAATAATCCTGAATCTTTTACAAAATTAGATGAATGGCTCACTGATGCCAAGATTTATTTTTCTTTCAAAAATGAAAAAAATAATAACTTAACTGGAATGCTTTTAGGTAACAAAAAGGATTTAAATCCACTAGTGTCTTCAGATAAAGCTCAAGAATGGGCTCAAAAAAATGGTTTTAAATATTTTGAAGTTTCTACAAAAACAAACACCTCTACCGTTAGAACTGCTATTAATGATTTTTTTCATACAATGGTTGATGTATATCATGATCAAATAAAAAGAGAACCAGCAATTAATTTGGTTAATAGTGATACAAATAGTAATAATAATAATTTTAAATATAAAGATTGTATAATACTTTAATTATAAAATTGAATAAATACTAGATTAACATCTATTAACACCTATCAAAATTTATTAATGAACTTTTTATCGACAGATCCAGATTATTTGACTAACCAATTGATCAACAAACATGTAATGATCGTTGGTACCAAAACTTTTCAATTAGTTGAACTAGAATATTATCATAAATCTAACACACATCCAGATGGATTTGTCCATGGAGACCAAGAACAACTTCAAACAGGCACCTGGTATTATCATCGCATGAAAGGATCATACAAAGAAGGGACATTTAAAGGTATGGATATAACATTTGGACCATCTGACCAATACGGTGGATTATTAGTGAGAGCAATTAAGGATTTAGGAACAAATAAAATAATAGAAGGACCGTGTCTTGTTGTTAATGCTATATTGGAAGAACACAAACTTAATAATGTAAAAGAATTGGCAAATTTAAGTGATAAAGATACTAGAGATGTTCTTAAAAATAAATATCACTACATTAAACCTCTTGATGCAAACCAATATAATAATGTAATAATTTGCAAAAGTCCTAGAGTTGGATTAAAATTTAACTCCAAAATGACTAACACAGAATTCCTAAATAAATTAGAATATATTCTAAAAAATTACAGATTTCACGCTTCAAATTGTCCCATAAAAAAACAAGCATTTACAATAAATATCAAAGACAAAGCAGCAGATACAACTATAAGTTCATCTCTAGATGAATTTGAAAAAATGCTTATAACAACATCACACGATAAATCTATAACCTGGAATTCAACATTTTATTACAATCTTTACCAATTTTGTAAAATGAAAAACATAACATTCTAACTTTTACTTTTATACATATTTGATTATTAATAATAATGTCAAGAATTTTCGGATGTATTCGTAATTATCACAAATGTTATTAGATAATTCTAGTTTTTCATGATTATTTTTGTAAAATTTACGATATGCTTCCGAAAGCTCTTGAATGTTTTACTTTTATACATTAGATATACATTAGAAAGTTTTTAAAAAATATTATTCTATATCCATCACAACTGGAACATTCTAAAATTTTTACTTTTGTGCTCTGGAAAGTTTTTAAAAAGTATTATTCCAGATTGATTACAACTAGAACATTCTAAATTTTTTACTTTTGTGCTCTAGAAAGTTTTTAAAAAGTATTATTCCAGTTACTATTACAACTAGAACAATCTAAATTTTTTACTTTTGTGCTCTAGAAAGTTGTTAAAAAGTATTATTCCAGTTACTATTACAACTAGAACATTTTAAATTTTTTACTTTTGTGCTCTGGAAAGTTTTTAAAAAGTATTATTCCAGATTGATTACAACTAGAACAATCTAAATTTTTTACTTTTGTGCTCTAGAAAGTTGTTAAAAAGTATTATTCCAGTTACTATTACAACTAGAACATTCTAAATTTTTTACTTTTGTGCTCTGGAAAGTTTTTAAAAAGTATTATTCCAGATTGATTACAACTAGAACATTCTAAATTTTTTACTTTTGTGCTCTAGAAAGTTGTTAAAAAGTATTATTCCAGATTGATTACAACTAGAACATTCTAAATTTTTTACTTTTGTGCTCTGGAAAGTTTTCAAAAAATATTATTCTAGATTGATTACAACTAGAACAATCTAAATTTTTTACTTTTGTGCTCTAGAAAGTTGTTAAAAAGTATTATTCCAGATTGATTACAACTAGAACATTCTAAATTTTTTACTTTTGTGCTCTAGAAAATTTTCAAAAAACATTATTCTAGATCCATTACAACTAGAACAATCAAAAATTTTTACTTTTATACACTGGAAAGTTTTCAAAAAATATTATTCTAGATTGATTACAACTAGAACAATCTAAATTTTTTACTTTTGTGCTCTAGAAAGTTGTTAAAAAGTATTATTCCAGTTACTATTACAACTAGAACATTCTAAATTTTTTACTTTTGTGCTCTGGAAAGTTTTTAAAAAGTATTATTCCAGATTGATTACAACTAGAACATTCTAAATTTTTTACTTTTGTGCTCTGGAAAGTTTTTAAAAAGTATTATTCCAGATTGATTACAACTAGAACATTCTAAATTTTTTACTTTTGTGCTCTAGAAAATTTTCAAAAAACATTATTCTAGATCCATTACAACTAGAACAATCAAAAATTTTTACTTTTATACACTGGAAAGTTTTCAAAAAATATTATTCTAGATTGATTACAACTAGAACAATCTAAATTTTTTACTTTTATACACTGGAAAGTTTTCAAAAAATATTATTCTAGATTGATTACAACTAGAACAATCTAAATTTTTTACTTTTGTGCTCTAGAAAGTTGTTAAAAAGTATTATTATAAATCATTTCGACTTGTTTTCCCTGTAAAGGTTTGAAATACTGAGTCAATATTTTTAATTAATCCTTTTTGTTCCATACCACATGAAATATTTTCTTTACCAATTGCCATATTTTTAAGGATATCTCTATAATTAATAATTTTAACACCTTTATTTATTAAATTAGAAGCCCAACGATTTTCTAATTCTTCTTCATTATCTAGATCATCTTCATCAGAATATTCTGACATATCTTCTTCATCATTAAAAAAGTGTTTATTATTGACACCGGTGTCATTATTTGGAATATTATAAGACATTGTTGCATCATATATTACATTGACATTGGTGTATAGATCACTTTCAACAGCATCAACAGCGGTAGATTCTATCATCATATCTCTAAATAATCCAACAATATAAATATCTTTAATGTCATTTTTCCCCAAATGTTCATGTAATCCAGTTGATTGATTTAAAGTAGTCATAAAAGCTGATTTGGGATCACTATTCACATCTCCACCCAACCAAAGTATCATTCCGCGACCAGATAACTGAGGTGGATTAATATAGACGGATTTGTCAATGTTTTGATTTGGTCTATAAAGAGGCATTAGAGAAAGTCTAGGATGAAAATCTATACCACGATAACATTTATTATTTTCAATTATAACATCAGAACCATCAATTAAAGCATGATCTGGATATAATTTACGATCATCTTTAAATTGTAACATACCAGCATTCTCAAAATTTGAATTAATGTATGACCAGTAATGATTATCTAGAGCATCATCCGTAATTTCGCGTTTAGCTGAAATATAATCAATATTTTTATCAGTCATTAACTGGTTAATTTTGGCCTTTTTTTCTCTCAAATAGTGATGACTTGCAAAAGAATAATGATCTGGAGGATATGCCGTTTGAGTATACACAATTGAATCAAAAAAATATTTTTTACGAGAACCAGTGGGATAACTACCTATAAAATGTTCCATTTCACTAGAAACATCTTTAGTTTTAACTAATTCACCCGCAATTACTGCTGATCCAGTCAATCCAGCTTTAAAATAATCCGAATCAGCCTCATATAAATTTATTAGACTATTAATCCTATTGATTAATTCCTTTTCATTCTTAATATCTGTTTTAGGTTCTTTGTTTGGTATTTGGGCAAAAGATCCACCCTTGAAAAAACAATTTTGCAAATTAACTATAATCAAGACCCTTTTTCTAATATTATTACCATGTTCTAATTCACTAATCCGATGTGTAGGTGCACTCAATCCAGATCCATTATTATAATTTTTATTATCTATAGGAATACCATCACCATCAAAGGTCTCTCTATCAAAGTTGTTATCCATTATTTGCTTTTACTTTTAGCAAAGAGAAAAAATTATCAAATTACTTCGATATCATCTTTATCATACGGTTGAGGTCCAATCCATTGTATTTGACTAATCTTATTATGTGGATTTCTATACCATTCATTATTTATTCTCTTTTCTAATAATAACATTAACTGATGTATTACATTTGTGACTTTTTTTATGATTTTTCTGATTTTTTCATCTTTACCTGGACTGGATCCAACTATTAATCCAGTTAGTTGATTTAATAATTTTTTTCTATGATCTTTCAAAGTATCGTAATGATGGTGTAAATAAACCTTATTATTATTCTCATCTAAAACTAATTTAATCAATTTTACAAAACTATTCCACGTAATATGAATTGATACCAATTGCCCTTTTAAAGGTTGCTTTAATTTTAATTTATCTAAATCTTTGATAATAGAATTACCTTCACCTATTAAAATCATATATTTATTTGGCAAAATACTATTATTAACATCCTTTATTTTTTGAAATGTTGTTTTAATAATTGGATTATTCAATATTTTTTCTCTTTGCTCTGGATAACATAAAAAAAAGACTAAAAGAGCTATGATTACTAATTTAATATTATATCCTAAAACAGGTAGGGATAATATTAATAATACCCCTAATAAAATTAATTCCGTATTCATCTTTATCTTTAGAAAAGAAAGAATTACTTTTGACCATCCTTCAAAGGTATTTCAACATCTGGTAAATTATAATAAAATTTTAAAAGAGATTTCAAATGAATAATTTGACTTGATGATACTATTTTCATAAGTTCAAAATTTTGTTTGTCCAACATAAAATTTAAAGAATTTATTAAATCTTCTTCCAACACTAAATTAATAGTTCTAACCGGTTTATTTTCAGATTCCATTATTATAAATATAAATGTATTTTATAACACCAATCAATTTTTAGAGACCTAATTTTAACCAACATTCACTTCTTTTTTAACTGATCTAACTTTAGCAACTGGTTTCTCTACAGATTCCTTAGCAGATTCCTCAGTGGGTTCTTTAGTGGGTTCTTCAAGTGTTTTTTTGACGGATTTGCTATTTGGTTTTTTAGTTGAAGCAGGTTTCTTAACTGGAACAGATTTTTCAACAGATTTCTTTGCAGAAGATTTCTTTACTTGCTCTTTTACTTTAGATGTATCTTGAGAAATTACTTTATTTTTCCCTCTTTTTTTTGGTGGTTCAGTGATTTCACTAGAATTTTCTGTAACAGAATCTGATTTATTATTAGTTTGCTCTATATTTTCTGTAGATGTCTTGACGGATTTAGATTTAACTATCGGTTTAACATCAGTATCATTTTTTGGTTTAATAGTTTGAGCAGCTTCATCCCAATCACCAATCCATCTATATAATTTATTTTTTTCTAATACATAAAGATGATTTATATTATCAATAAAATACGGTTTGCCATCAATTGTCTTAGGTTGAATTTGAATCATAACTTGATGATTTTTATTCTTTTTAGCAAGATCTTTACTAGGTTCTTCATCTATTCTACCAGAAGGTCTAGTATATTGATGACTTGCACAGTATTCACTATTTTTTTTTCGTCCTCTAGTGCATCTATCTAGATTGGGTTTCCTAGCAAAACAAAAATTTTCAGGATCAACCGGTCTAATTCTTTTATTTTTTAAAACATCTGAATATGTTGTAGCTAAATCACATTTCCATGATGAAAGTATTTTTTCCAATATTTCTCTTTGATTGATCTTGTATTGATCAGCAACCAAGAATAATACTTTCTGAATTTCCGTTTTGACAATCTGATTTAAATCATCAAGTTTAATATTTATTTCAGTCATCTGATTGATTGATAATGATTAATAATGATTAATAATAATAACAAAAAATAAAAACAAAAATTTTAACAATTCAATTTTTTACTAATTTTACTGAGTTGCACACTGAACTCCTTCACCATTTTCAACAAATTCTTCACCCATACCCATACCCATATGAGATCTTTTCTGATAAAACTCCTCTTCTTGATTTTTTAATGGTACTTCTTCAATAGTTTCCTCTAATTTTTTAACTTCATGTGTTTCTGTAATAGGTGGATTAACTCTAGGGGTTTGAACTTGTCCCAAAACTTGTTTCAAAATATCAATTCTCTTTTTATCCAACGTTTTCGGAAAATCTACTTTAAATTTAATTAATAAATCACCATGCACATCAGGTTGTCCCAACACAGGCATCCCCTCATCAGCAATTTTCATAGTAGTATTAGGTTGTATTGGTTTACCAGTATAGTTTATAACAAATTGTCTTCCATCCAATTGATTAACAACTAACTTGAATCCACATAAAGCTTCCATTAAATTTATATTAACATTCAAAATTAAATCATGATCATTTCTAACTAAATCACATGGATTATACCCCTTAGTTTCCGCTATAATAAACTCTAAATCACCTGGTTGATCCAAATCAGGATTCTGATTTCCTTCACCAGGGATCTGAATTCCTATACCAGGCTTGAAACCAGGTTTAACGGTAATTTTATGTGTTTTATCCACCTTTAATATTCTATCACCACCGCAATATGAACACAAATCCTCTGGTTTAATAACTTGTCCTTTACCTCTACATGTATTACATCTTTCCTCAAATTGTTGCATCATGCCAGGTCCTAATTGTTGTAATCTTGAAATACGTCCACGTCCATTACATTTATCACATCTTCTGATAGCCGATGGATTTGAACTACCTTTACCTTGACATTGAGTACATATTATATCTTGTTTTAGAGTTACTTTTAATTCTTTACCGGTATACATATCAGCTAAACTAACATTAACAGTATGCCGTAATGTTGGTGGTTTCGGCTTTTGTTGTTTTGTTCTCTCAAAAAAACCACGCATACCAGGTCCACCTGGGAAACCATTATTAAATATATTATTGAAGACTTCAAATGGATCCACATCTGAATTATTTAAACCATCTAAACCTTCTTTACCGTCCGCATCATAAATTTGACGCTTCTTTTCATCAGATAAAACCTCATAAGCTTCTCCAATTTTTTGAAAAATCTTCGTCTGTTGATCCAATTTTTCCGGAGGATGTTTATCAGGATGCTCCTTTCTAGCTTTTACACGATACGCTTTCGTAATTTCTTCTTGTGTTGCATCACGTTTAATACCCAATATATCATAATATTCTGTCTCTTTGACACCATTATTTTTTGAGGCAAATCCAAACATATAATTCTTGTTTTAATAGCAATAAATATTCTTAAATGTCTTTACGCATAGACTTAAATAAAATTAACTTCAATTTTATAAGGTAACTTCATTAACTCTTGTCACTATTCAAAATAGACTTTATTTTTTCGTCAACATCCTTATAAATTTTATCTAAATCATTTCTATTTTTCTCTTTTAATTGATCCCAATTTAAATCTAAATCCAACCATTCATTTTTTAAACCATAATCCGATAAAATTACATCCCATACAATTTTATCTTTCTCAAATAATTCCCTTTTCTTCTCCTCCTCCACTAAATTATATAATTCCTTTTTTAACTCCAAACTAACCCTCTCCAAACTATTCAAACACACTAAAATATTCAAAATTAATTCCTGTTTTTCACCAACCCATAGCATACCAAATAATTCCCATATATATAACCCAACACTCTCTAATTCAACAATCTTTTTTTGACTTTCCAAATAAAAATTCAAAAATGTTTGACCATAACGACCACATATTATATTTTCTATATCATATTTCTCTTTTATTCGCGCTAAAATACTTTTATCCATCTCAAAACTTTTAGACCTTTACTTTAAACCTTTATTCTTCTTTATTCTTTTATAAGACGTTTTTTCAACATCAAAATTAACTCACTCATAAAATCTTCTTTCATCCCAATTTCTTTAATTCTCATTTCCAGATCATTAATATATTCATCAAATTTAATTTTTAATTTTTCTGGAGAAGTTTCCAAAGCATAATTATTAAACTCTTTATCAACACCAATATCCAAATAATCATCACTCAACTGGAAAGCCATTCCCAAATCTTCCCCAATCTTTAATAAATTATCAGTCATATATTCCGCATCTACACAAATATTATCCCTTAATAACAAAAAAACACCGATAATAGATAATCTAAATAATGATACTGTTTTATAGTCTGCTATCTTTAATACCCTAGAACCTATAAGAGGTTTCCAAGTTGGATCCAAATCCAATGATTGACCTTTTATTAAATTACTAATTTCTATATTAATTAATTCCTCAATCTGAAGCGATAACGGTGTTATTTTAAAATCACTCAATTCTAATATCATTCTCTTAATAATGACCAATAAATTATACACTATTAAATATGCCTTTTTAACACCATATTTATAATGGAAAGTTAAATTATTACGTCTATATTGATCATTATCCATACTAGGTAAATCATCTATTATTAAAGATGTATTATGAATTAATTCAACAATCAAAGCAAATTTATATATTTTATCTTTCAGGTCAGTATTTTCCCAATCATTCTTCAAAAACTTTGCAATTCCAAAAATTAAAATAGGTCTCAAACGTTTTCCAGATGAACATATTTCACTATATACACCCAATTTATGGTGATTTATAAAAAATTTTTTTAAATATTGATTGAATTTCTCACGATATTCATTCATTAAAATATAATTAGAAATTAGAAAATCTTAACTTGAACTTAAACCTTCACACAAGTCTTAATAATATCATAATATCCATCTGTTTTAATAGTATAAACTTGAATTTTATTAAGATCTGGATCTGTCACACACATTTCAAAAACATTAAAACAATATACATTTATCCCCGTATCAACCGGACTATTATTAAATGTTTGTAATAGAACTACATATGGTCCGATATGTTTCAATAATAATCCAGTATGTCCCAATAAATAATTAGTCTTTATTTTACTTATTACATTAACTACATTATGATTTTTAACCAGATTTTCACTAATATTACTCTCCACTCCAGGTCCAATAATCCTAAACACAATAAATTTGGATTTGACTAATGTTACAATGTGTCCTGTATCCATTAATACACTATCAATACCCTCAATTGCATAATTAATAAATTTGGATTGACTTCCAAATGCTTTTCTATATATTCCAATTGAATCCTCATATTCTGGAATATATATATTATATTTAGATGATTTGTTTTTAGAATTAAGCCGGGTCAATATATTTTTTGAAATGATTTGATCATTTAATCCATATTTTATTGATGATGTCCAATCTGATTCACCAATTACATCAATATATTTGGTAATATTATGGGCTTTTGAACAATCAAAGTTTGTTTGAAAATCGTCTATAGGAATAATTAATTTGATCAAAAATTTACCTGCCCACTGATTTTCATAATCATATGAAACATTATTCTCTAAAATTAACCACTTCGCAATAAATAATACTTCAATAGTATCATTAAAAATATTAATACGACACACCTTAATAAAATCATTCGCCGTTCTATTGTATGAATACAAACTCCTAAATTTTATTACAGTATTTTTATCTATATTTTTAAATCGACGGCCATTATAACGACCCTCCGCGTAATTAACAGTATCAGTCGATCTTGGATCCAATTGCCCATAATACTGAAGTTTTTTATCACCATGCCCTATTTCACGAATAAATTTTAAAATACTATTATCATTATCAAATGCACCATAATCACATGCACATTCTACCATAAATTCTTTTTCTTCATTATCTAGTTTTAATACTATTTTTAAATAATCTTTGTTTCCCACATTTACTATAGAATAATTTACATTCTTATCAAATATCATTTCAACATCTTCATCACTCTCAGCATCATCTACTACTTTTACTTCAGTTGGTGCTACTGTCATTGAATTTAAATCTAATTTTAATGGCTTATTTTTCATATAATCTTTTGAACTACTTAACTCAAAAACTATTTTGCTATCATCCATATCCAATTCATATGCATCTTCATCATCTTGATTCAAAAAATTATCTTTTGTTAGGAGATTTCGTTCAAAAGGAGTTATTTTAATTTTATTGGGCAAAGGAGCCTTTATTTTTTTCCGATAATAAATATTGATTGAATTATTGAATTTGTATTGATGTAAATCAGCAATATATTCTAATGAACCTTCTTGATTTTCACATACATTTAACCAAAATTCAATTGGTAAAAAATGTATACTAGACGACAACGTTTGCATCCATTTAACATTTTTAAAATCATCATTGACAATCTGCAAAAGCATACGTAATCCATGTGTATCTTTAACTAATTTACTCAAATGATAATTTGATGATACTATAGAATTTACTACTTTAATATCGCGAAATGTTTTTGATTCACTCAAAACCCAATTACGACATTCTAAATTATTATCTATCCCAGATTTTATTAATTTTTCCAAATACCCTTCAATTAATCCTGGATTTTTTATTGCTTTGTACCACACATGTAATATAGTAATACCACGATATTCTTTATCTTTTAAATGTTTAATTATAATATTCGAATATGCTTTTGCCATATCATTCAAAATTTTAACGGAAATCAAATAACTCGCTAGTTCAATGTATGGAATAGAATCTGTTATTTTATTGACCTCTAATGATCTATTATATTCAATACCAGCAACTTTATCATATAAAACATTTAGGAGATTTTTAACAACATTAATGGGACTATCCAATGTAATTTTTTTAATTTTATCTTGTTTAACTGATTTCGAATAAAAACTTTCTAGCGATTTTAAATACTCCAATTCATTATTTAAAATTTTAGAATGTCCACCAATCTGACCATCCGGACACACAAAAAGCAAATCACAATCTTTTTGCTCCTCAAAATCTTTTACATATTTTTTAAAATCTATTTCCAATTCATCGCATGACATTGCTATTTTATATACATATATATAGTAAAATCTCAAATCAATTTTTTTTAAAAAAAATATTAATAAAATTATTAATATGGATTGTGTTTAGGGGATTAAGATTAGATTAAGATTTGGATAAAGACAAAATTTCATTTAATTCTTTTAATTGTGTTTGTAGTAATTTTCCAGTTTCTCTGAGATTATCCAAAGTTTTTTGAACTTTTTCAACATTTCTGTTATTAGATTTTAATGTTTCATATAAAGTTTCGGTTGATTCGAGTGATTTTTGGTTAATTGATAACTTATTTTCCAAAGATGTTTTCTTTTTTTCAAAATCTAGTTCACAATCAACTTCAATATCAAAATCTAAATCTCCAACTTTCAACCTAAATGTTTTTTTATCTAAATTTTCAGAACACACATCAAATTTAGTCAATTTATTCATTCCAATCATTTCATTAGAATAATACTTGAATATATCATAAATTTTAGAATTTGGTTTTCCATGTGAATTAAGATTAACACCTAGATGTGGTGTTTTCTGATCAATATTATATGACACTTTAAAATCTCTAATCTTGGTAATAACTTCAAAAATAATATCAAAAATAATATCAAAGTCATCACCGCATGAATCTTGATCACAAAATGTTTCAGATGGATAATCTAATTCCAATAGTAATTTATCTTTACTTTTATCATCCAATTCTAAATAATTTTTAAGATAATCATAAATTTCTTCAGTCACAAATGGTATCAATGGATGAACTAATCTTAATATTTTTTCCAGTATAAACACTAAAACTTGTCCAGTTATAGGATCAGCAATACTAAATTTTTTAAATTCTAAATATCTTGAACAAAATTTGTTATAATAGAAATCATATATAGATGACGACACATCATACAAATTGTAATTGGTAGATAAAATATCATTGACTTTTGTGATTAAAATATCCAACCTAGATAAAATCCAGATATCAATTGGTCCCAGTAAATCTTTATCCAACATCAAACTGAATTTCTGATCTTTTTTCAAATTCAACATTAAATATCTAGCCGAATTCCACAATTTAACACAAAATCCTCGTCCCAAATCAAAATCTTCTATATCAATTTTAGCATCACCACTATATGGGGTTTCCATTAATAATGTATAACGTAAAGAATCAGCTCCTAATTTATCTATAATATCTATTGGATTAATAGAATTTCCTAATGATTTAGACATTTTTTGGTTATCTTTGGTCCTAATAATTCCGTGTAGATAAATTTTTTGAAAAGGTATATCATAATCCATTTCTAGGGACATCATAATCATTCTAATAACCCAGAAAAATAGAATATCTGAACCGGTAACTAGTAGATTAATGGGATATCTTTCTTTTAATTCTTCAGGAGAATCAAAAACACCAAATGACCACAAACAAGATGAAAACCATGTGTCTAACACATCTGAACTTGGTTTTAATATAGATTTACATTTGGGACACATTTTTAACTCTTCTTCATCATTAATCATATTAAAATAATCTATACGACATTGCAAACATTCTGATAAAGGAACATGATGACCCCAAATAATTTGTCTGGAAATACACCAGTCTTTGTCAGTATCATTATCTATATCAGTATTATCATTTAACCAATGTAAATATAATTTGGATTGATGTTCAGGGAATATTTCGATTTTATTGAGAGCTTTTCTAGCTTTTTCTTTCATAGTCTTTAAGGAAAGAAATATTTGTGATGACAAATAAGTCTCTAGGATGGTATTGCATCTGTAACATGTTCCAATAACATTTTTATGAGGCTTGGATTCAATTAATAAGTTTAACAATTTTAATTCTTTGATGACTTCTGTTCTAGCAATAAAACGGTCCATACCTAAAAATTTATCAGGAACATTTTTTAATTTACCATCTGGTGTCATAATAAACTCAAAATCTCTCTTATCTTTCATATTAATCTTATAATCAAGTTCACAGTGAGCTGGAGTTATTTTCACTAACCCAGTTCCGAAATCTAATTTAACCAAATCCGATTCAATTAAAGGAATTTCTTTACCTGTAATAGGGACTATAAGTATTTTATCTTTTAGGAAATCACGTCTAGGGTCAGATGGATGATATGCAACAGCATTATCACCAAAAATAGTTTCTGGTCTTGTTGTAGCAATAATTAAATAATCTTCTGAATCTTTTAGTTGATATTTTAAATAATACATATGACTATTTTGTTCTAACGGTATCACCTCATCATTAGATAAAGCAGTTAAACATTTTGGACACCAATTGACTGGTTTAAAATCCTTATAAATTAATCCTTTGTTCCATAATTCCTTAAAACATTTATTAACGAGTTTATTAAACTTAGGACTTTTAGTGTATTGTTCTTTGGTCCAATCACATGAAAATCCCATTCGTTTCATTTGTGACACAATTATTGCATGATTATCATTTTTGAATTTATCAATTTCATTTAAGAATTCATCTGTCGAAAGAGTATTTGGATTTATACCTGTTTTAAATAGGTTTTTACTAACGACATTTTGAGTAGCAATACCAGCATGATCAGTACCTGGAATCCATAAAACACTTTTTCCTTTCATTTTATTATATCTATAAATTACATCTTGAATAGTACCATTTAAACTGTGACCAATGTGTAATTGTCCAGTCACATTAGGTGGTGGTAAAATTAAAGTAAATGTTTCTAGATTTTCCTCAGAAGATGTCTGTCTAAATAGACATTTTTCTTCCCATTTATTAGACCATTTTTTTTCAATATCGTGATGATTGAATAAACTTTCCATACAAAATTTTAAAAAATTAATAAAATAAATCAATTTTTAAATATCTATTGAAGACGCAAAAAGGATTGATTTACAATATTAAGTTACAAGTATTTATAACTTGAGTTTTCTATTGGTGAATAAACCTGCCCATAACCATACAAATAAAACATATATGAAACCAAAAACAAAGGCTAAAACGGCATGTAATGCACTATTACCCATAATTCTGTAACTAGCTATCGGAACTAATATCCCAAATAAAATTGCAAAAACTACAATAATAATTATTCCATATGTAGTTAAACCATCCATAGCATTTGAGAATTTTTCAGTAGGTTGGGTGTTGTATTTATAAAGAGCAGACAAAACACTTAAGTTAGCTAAACTATCCATCAGTTTTTTTTATATTATATATAAAGATTTTTTTTTTTGAATGATAAAAAAAAATTAAATTATATTACACATATTGACATTTTGAGATTCATCATTTTGTCTAATAGAATCTACACTAGATACACTAGTTATACGAGTATCAATTTTAAATTCTTGAGGTGTCTTAATGGTTTCCTTATTAATATTTTCCTTATTAATGATTTCTTTATTAATGATTTCCTTATTGGATGATTCAGATTGATTAGTTTTTTGCAACCAAATATTTTGATTCATAGCTCTAATTTTAATAGGAATTACATTAAGAACCTTAACTCTAGTATAATCAACTTGAAAAAAACTATCATTACCTACATTTGTCACACATTTTGTAGATAATTTTCGCAATATTACTTTAATTTTATCTAAATTAGAATCATCAGTCATTGTTAATGCAGTTTTATCACTTGACACTGGGACAGCATATTTTTGATCTTTATAACAGTATGCGTTATTAATAGCAAACGGATAATTGCGATTACTATCCGTAAAATCATAACACATTACATCATAATCATGAACTGAACTAGTAGCCTCATGTGCTGTTGGGAAATATATTTGACCCACATCACGGTAAATTATACCAAAACCATCATCTTTAATATTATTAACGGCTTTTGCGACAACATACGCCATATTTTGAGGATACAATGTTTTATCACTAAATGTGGCTTTTCTCATTTCAAAATCAACTGGTAAATCAAAATGATCCCAATTAATTCTTCCAATTAAATCCTCATAAGTTGGTGCAACTGAAATATCATAATTACCAACTCTAACAACAGCAATACTATCTGTCATAGAGTTCGCGTTGGAATACAACATTCCTCTACTTCTACCAAGCATAGCATCAGAAAAAATCAGATACCGATCCATTAATGATTTCCCAACTTCATGAACTGAATTTCTAAAATTTTTAACACTATACTCTGATACAGATACTAAACCAAATTCTGTTTCATTTGTTGGATTAGGAATAGGAACAATCATCAATTGACTCTTTTTATCACCATAATCCACTCCACCATAATTCATATGAGGTGCCACCAATGGTAATTCTGTAACAGGTAAAGCTCCAGAGCCTTTCTTTCCAATCTGTAAATCGTTTGTATATAAAAGTAAAGATGATTTGCGATTATTAAATATAACAGGTACATTAATTAATCTGGTTGAACTAGGTTCAGCTTCTTGAGTCATTATAATACACATTCTTTTAATTCTACTACTATACTAGAATTTATCTGCTATGTTTTTAAATTATTTCTAACTTAATAATATAAATTCACATACTCCAGGATGGACAAAAAATCTTTATCTAAAAAAAAATATCCATAACAAAAGTATCATTATTTACTGATAAATTCACCGTATTTATGGCTTTATTTCCTCTTATATTTTTCTTAATATTATTTGCCGCGGTAGGTATTCCATTAATCCTATATTACACAGGTGTAATTGGTGATAAAAATAATGATGATCCAATTCCTCTTAAATCAACAACTACATATTCTGGAAAGACAAATGATGTATTACCTTTGGCATCAGATACAACAACAACAACAAATCAATTACAGATAAAACCAGTACAATGAAAAATAAAAGATAATATCTGTAAATAATAAAATGGAATTACAAAATAGAATTAAAAAATATCATAATAGATTTCGCGTCCTTGTTATTACCACATCAGACTATAAAAATAAAAAATATTCTGAATGGAAAAAAATATATACTGATAATCAAAAATTATTCCATAAATACTATATCAAACTATTAATCAATAAATCTAGTGAATATCATACTTCTTTTGTTCCTTTCATAGAACTATATGGTTTTGATAGTACACTTAAAAAGAAGTATTTTACTATGAATATCTCAAAAATAATTAAAGATGTAGAATCTATGCCAATGGGTTCGCATATTAAACCTGGTAATCAATCACTTTTTGTTGATTATAATCCAAAAACTACAGTTCATGGTCTTGGTTATAAAGATGCTCAAAAAGCTAAAGAAACAATATCTCTTATTAGAGATAAACCTATTATGTATCAAAAACAGGTTATTAATACAATGATAGGACGTGCTGAAAATCATCCAAATCAAACAACAAATATGAAAAATGCAATTATAGTTTTTAAGGAATATCTTAATAATTTTTTATTGACAAAGACTACGACTAAAAAGACCCACAAAAAACACACCTAGCAACATACTAAGATGATAATTATTTTTCATAGTTTTATAATAATTCATCCATGCTACTCTGGCATCATAATTATTCAAACTAACCACTAATAAATCCTGTTTTGGTGATAGTGTATAATAAAAATACATTACCGTATATGATATAACTACTGTCGAACAAACCATTGCCATCATTGACATTTTACTATCAGATTTCATTGCAAACAAAGCTATCATAGATACTAAAAAACCTAGTGTGAAACCTTGCAAATATATTTTTTTCCTTTCAGATACAATTGACATATATTTGTCAATTTCTTCAGGAGTCAATTTGGAAACCAAATTTTGAGTGAGAGTCTTAGTATCAACCATTAATACCATGTAAATCATAGAAAATAAAAAAACTAGAGATACTGAACAAGATATATAACAAACCATTTATATTTATCACAATATTTATTACAATAATGAGAAAATATTTTTTCGATCAATCAAATATTTTGTTGCTGTAAATACAAAACCACCCCACAAAACATCTATGATTGCCAGTTTAAAATCCCATTCCTTAAAAATAGCACCACATGTAAAATCATATACACCATATACAACTACTCCAAATATAAACGTATCAATGTATGATAAGTCATATTTTATAACAATCATTATAAGCCCTACTATCATCAAAAAATATGCCATCCCCGCTGAATATACATTAAGAACTAATTTCTCCTTTTGTATATCTTTTACTAAAGATTGATATTTACTATTCATAAATAACCAAATCCATGATAAATCTAACAATAATAGAATAAAAATGCCTTTAATAATTTTTAAATTATCCATATTATCTTATTAAATGTATAAGAAAATAATATAATTCTAATATTTTTACTTTTATACACTAGAAAGTTTTTAAAAAATATTATTCTAGATGTTATTAAAACTAGAACAATCTAAAATTTTTACTTTTATACACTAGAAAGTTTTTAAAAAATATTATTCCAGTTACTATTACAACTAGAACAATCTAAAATTTTTACTTTTTTACACTAGAAAGTTTTTAAAAAATATTATTCTAGATGTTATTAAAACTAGAACAATCTAAAATTTTTACTTTTGTGTCCTGGAAAGTTTTTAAAACATATTATTCCAGTTACTATTACAACTAGAACAATCTAAAATTTTTACTTTTGTGTCCTGGAAAGTTTTTAAAAAATATTATTCCAGTTACTATTACAACTAGAACAATCTAAAATTTTTACTTTTTTACACTAGAAAGTTTTTAAAAATATTATTCCAGTTACTATTACAACTGGAACAATCTAAAATTTTTACTTTTTTACACTAGAAAGTTTTTAAAAAATATTATTCTAGATTCAATTACAACTAGAACAATCTAAAATTTTTACTTTTTTACACTAGAAAGTTTTTAAAAATATTATTCCAGTTACTATTACAACTAGAACAATCTAAAATTTTACTTTTGTGTCCTGGAAAGTTTTTAAAACATATTATTCTAGATGTTATTAAAACTAGAACAATCTAAAATTTTTACTTTTGTGTCCTGGAAAGTTTTTAAAACATATTATTCTAGATGTTATTAAAACTAGAACAATCTAAAATTTTTACTTTTGTGTCCTGGAAAGTTTTTAAAAAATATTATTCTAGATTCATTTACTTACAACTAGAACATTCTAAAATTTTTACTTTTGTACACTAGAAAGTTTTTAAAAAATATTATTCCAGTTACTATTACAACTATAACAATCTAAAATTTTTACTTTTTTACACTAGAAAGTTTTTAAAATATATTATTCCAGTTACTATTACAACTGGAACAATCTAAAATTTTTACTTTTGTACACTAGAAAGTTTTTAAAAAATATTATTCTAGATGTTATTAAAACTAGAACAATCTAAAATTTTTACTTTTGTGTCCTGGAAAGTTTTTAAAACATATTATTCTAGATTCATTTACTTACAACTAGAACAATCTAAAATTTTTACTTTTGTGTCCTGGAAAGTTTTTAAAAAATATTATTCTAGATTCAATTACAACTAGAACAATCTAAAATTTTTACTTTGTTTATCTAGAAAGTTTTTAAAAAATATTATTCTAGATTCAATTACAACTAGAACAATCTAAAATTTTTACTTTGTTTATCTAGAAAGTTTTTAAAAAATATTATTCTAGATTCAATTACAACTAGAACAATCTAA
>Ga0214923_10002371_pt1 | contig 25185 bp, 24 predicted proteins | sample LL1510_MetaG_FD_177993 | JGI IMG/M metagenome (GOLD analysis project Ga0214923, IMG submission 177993) | Freshwater microbial communities from Lake Lanier, Atlanta, Georgia, United States - LL-1510 | ecosystem: Environmental > Aquatic > Freshwater > Lake | place: USA: Georgia | collected...
GTTACCACAACAATATGAAAACCACGGCTTGATTTTAATAAGGTTGGCTTATTAACCGGTAAGGTTAATATCTTTTCATCAAACTCTCCCCCCATTCTGCCTGGGGTGTACCAGCCTAATTCTCCTCCATTGGTAACTGTACCATTGTCATCAGAAGCCTGAGCCACTTTGTCTTCAAAGTTGGCTAGCGTGACAACTCGAAACATTGAGTCTGCTCTTGCTTTGGATTTCAAAGTATCCTCCGGCAATCCTCCTCTTACGCCAACTAATAAGTGTTTTACCTTAATTCTTGGGAGGGTATCCTGCAAAATGTTTGAAATTTTAATTAACCGAAATAGGTTTCCATCAAACAAAGGACCTACTACTGAATCTCCCTTTACCCCTTCTAAATTTTCTTTTAAAAAATCATCTAGTTGACCAAAAGCTTTGTAGGTAGTATCGAAAGGAAAAGCAGATTTCGCTGAAACAAAAAGACTATCATTCTTGGCTGAAATAAATTCAGGTTTGATTTTTTCCAAGTATGCCAGTGCATCTGCTGTATCTATTGCACTTGGAATTTTATAAAAGGGAACATAAACTACGTCAGCTTCCGGTTCTTTGATTTTAAATTGTTCTTTATGTTTAGAGATATATTTTTCAATATCCTCATCTTTAACTTGAACAGAACTATCAGGGATTGAGGAATAATTAACGCCCAAATATTGAAAACTTACTAAGCTATTTTCTTCCAAATAGGCATTTTTAGCTTCTTCTCTGGAAACCAACATGCCACTTCTAACCAAGTTCATATATTTTTCCTGCAAGCGCATGGATACCATATATTTTTCAAGATCACTTAGGTATTGACGAACTTCGGGTTCATTTTTTGCCCGAGCCAAAATTTGTTTCATTTGATTCGGGTCATAAGGTTGACCTCCCTGGGCAAACTGTTGAACAACGATGGGGGAAGGATCTGGACCAATGAACATATCCATCAATTCACCGGAAGCTACATTTACGCCAGAGGATTCAAACTCTTTCCCCATTACTACCTCGTTCACCAAATTATCCCAGGCACGGTTTACCATGTTCATCCGGATATCTTCTCCTATGGTATTGGTTTTTGAACGTTGCTGCTCCTGGTAAATAGCATTTTCTATCTCCTTATTATAAGCCGTATAATCTATGGGAGTACCCGCTATGTTTCCAACTTCATTTTGTCCTGAGGAAAATATTGCAGAGGTATTCCGGAATAAATCTGTCAGGATAAAGGCTACCATGGAAACCCCAATCAGACCGATAACCAGCCCTACGTTTTTTCGAATTTTACTAATTACTGCCATATAAAAGGGAAAGCCTGAGAATTTACATCTCAGTATAAATCAGGGGGCAAAGATAACAGACTCTCGGTGGAATTACAATCCTAGTTATGGGTAAGCGCTAGGAATTCAGATTTTGCTTCACCCGAATTACCGAAATACTCTTTGCATCCCCTTCAACAACCGTCATTTCCAATTGATTCTCATCAAATCTATCCCCTGTGGCTGGAATTTCTTCTGCCACGTGCATCAGAAATCCTCCCAGCGTAGTGTAGTCGCCTTCAGGGATTTCCAATCCATACGTTTCATTTAAATAATCCACCGAATGACGGGCACTGAACAACCAAACCCCATCCCCTTCTTTTTTCTCAAGAAGTGTTTCTTCTTCCGGCTCATCATGTTCGTCTTCTATCTCCCCAAAAATTTCCTCTACTAAATCCTCAATGGTTACTAACCCTGAGGTACCCCCAAATTCATCTACCACAATTGCAGTACTTTTTCTTTTCAAGGTAAATTCAGTCAGCAATAAATTAGCTGGCATGGTTTCCGGAACAATTAATACGGGTTGGAGGATTTCCGCTAGGTTTTTAGGATGCCGAAATAATTCAATGGAATGAACAATTCCTTTCACCTGATCAAGGTTGCCTTCATAAACAATTATTTTTGACAATCCGGTTTCTACAAATAATTGCCGTAGCGATTCAATACTGGATTCCACAGGAACTGCAACCATGTCAATTCTGGGAACCATAATATCTCTAGCTCTGATTTTATTAAAATCTAAAGCCTTATTAAATGCTTCGGTATCTATATCATGTATGGGTTCAGAATAACTTTTATTATCAAACCCAAGGCTTTCTTTTAAATATAAATCTAAATCGGTTCTACCAAATACCATTTGTTCTCTTTCGATTTTGACACCAAAAAATAAGCGCATAAAATTTTGAGAAATTATTGAAAGCAACCAAACAAAGGGTAAAAAAATCCAATAAAATAATCGAATAAATGGAGCAGATATATAAATCATCCGATCGGGATTTCTGCGAAATAATGCCTTAGGTACAAATTCCCCTAAAAATAAAATAATTAAAGTAGATACTAAGGTTTGTAATCCTAAAAAAGCAATCGGTTGATAATCTGGCCCCCAACCTAAATAAGTAGTAATAATAGGATCTAATAATTTAGAAATTAATATTCCATAAATTACCAAAGCAAAATTATTTCCAATTAAAATGGTAGCAATAAAATGTCCCGGATTTTTTATAAAATCAGAAAGTAATCTTGCATTATAATTTCCCTGAATATTTTTAAGTTCGATTTTTAATCGGTTAGCAGAAAAAAATGCAATCTCTGCCCCAGAAAAAAAAGCAGTTAATAAAATCATTAAAACAATTAATAGAATCAATGATATCATATTGTGTCTGAATTATTAGGTTTAGGTTTTTCTTTTTCTGAAGATTTTAATTGCTTTATCCTTCTTCTTAAACTAAAAATAAATGCGAATAATACCAATGCACCCATTCCCCCATACCGGGAAATATCGGGTAACTCCTTCCAATTTATTCCTAACCATATAAATACTCCCACCAGAGGAAGTAAAAAAATATATTCCATAGAAAATTTCATTCTTTTACTTTTAAAGTTCCTTTAATATGAAATATTTTATAGGTATTAAATCCGGAATTAGCTTCCATTCCTTCGCCCATTATAATTTCTTCTTTGGTAGAAATTTTAACAAATTTTTGAGTGGTTATAATATCTTTATCCCGATACCATAATAACTCTTCCGTTTCAAGGGTTGCGCCTTCTTTGTTGGTAACCACTACATTTCCTTTCGCCAATGCAACCCCCGTATGTTGATTAATTCGGGCAGATCTGGCGGTTAATCTACTTTCTTCTTCTCCATTTGTTTTATGATAAGTGATTAGGGTAATTCCTCTATCCATTTCATATTCTGTTTGACCCTCTTTCCCTTTTTCAAGTGAATTTACTTCTTTCAAATAAGGAGCCATTAGTCTGGCAGTAACTGTCCCTGAATCGGTATATACATACGTAACATTAAAGGATTCTTGAATCGGAATACCTTTTTGCATATGTTGAAACACTTGTGTCTCTTCAGGAGTAGACTCACAAGCGAACAGAAAAAGGATTAAAATAAATAAGTAACCGGTTTTCAAGGGTAGATATCTGTAAAATTATCATTTTCCGCATTAGCTTTGGAGGAAAAACGATATGACTCCTTCCGCCGTTATACAAACCTTCCAACAAAAGGCCTTAGAACTTACCCCTCAAATCATTGCAATTAGGCGAGATTTACATTCTCACCCTGAGCTTGCTTTTGAAGAAGTAAGAACTGCGGGGATTGTGGCCAATCGGCTAAACGAACTCGGTATCTCCCATACTACGGGAATTGCGAAAACAGGCGTGGTAGGAATCATTGAAGGAGAAACGGAAGGTCCAGTAATTGCGCTAAGAGCCGATATGGATGCGCTTCCTATACTAGAACAAAACACGGATAAACCGTATTGTTCCCAACATCCGGGAATCATGCATGCTTGTGGCCATGATTTTCATACGGCTTCTCTTTTGGGTACGGCGGAAATTTTACAAGCGCATAAACATTTACTCAAAGGAAAGATTAAACTGATTTTTCAACCCTCCGAAGAAAAACTTCCGGGTGGTGCTTCAGTGATGATAAAGGAAGGGGTATTGCATAACCCTGAAGTTTCTCAAATCTTAGGTCAACATGTGATGCCCTTAATTCCTGCCGGAAAAGTAGGCATTCGCCAAGGACAATATATGGCTTCCACGGATGAAATTTATCTAACCATCAAAGGCAAAGGCGGACATGGAGCGCAACCCCATACCACCAAAGATCCAGTAATGATTATGGCGGGTTTGTTGGTTAATCTTCAACAAGTGGTGAGTCGAATTGCCGACCCCAGAACGCCTACGGTTCTAACCTTCGGAAAAATAATCGCTAATGGCGCCACGAATATTATCCCGGAAGAGGTTTATCTGGAAGGTACTTTTAGAACCTTTAATGAAGAATGGAGAACTGAAGCCCATGCCCGAATTACGGAAATCACCAATAGTTGGTGTAAATCCATGGGGGCAACTGCCGAGTTGGAAATTAAACGAGGATATCCGGTATTGTATAATGACCCCGCTTTAAGTATTAGAACCAAAGAGCAATTAATCGCTTACTTGGGGGAAGAAAATATAATTGATTTAGACCTCTGGACGGCAGCAGAAGATTTTGCCTATTACACCCAAAACATTCCCGGATGCTTCTATCGAATAGGTACTCGAAACGAAGCCAAAGGAATCATACATGGATTACACACCCCTAAGTTTGAAGTGGATGAATCTGCCTTATCCCTATCCACCGGATTAATGGCTTGGTTGGCGTATCAAGAAGGTTGGTCAGCTTAAGCGTGCAACAACGCTAACAAATAACGACCATATCCACTTTTGATCAATTTCTGGGCTTGTACTTCCAGTTGCTGATCATTGATAAAGCCCATTTGCCAAGCTACTTCCTCAATACATCCTATTTTCAAGCCTTGACGTTCTTCAATAATTTGAACAAAGTTAGAGGCTTGCAATAAAGAATTATGGGTTCCGGTATCTAACCAAGCTGTACCTCTGCTGAGCACGGCTACCTTCAGTTTCCCTTCGGCCAAATACACTTTGTTCACGTCGGTGATTTCCAATTCTCCTCGGGGGGATGGCTTTAAAGCTGCCGCAATTTTTACTACTTCGTTATCATAAAAATAAATCCCCGGAACTGCATAATTAGATTTCGGAGCTAAGGGCTTTTCTTCTATGGATATTACTTTTCCTTCCGGATCAAATTCTACTACCCCATATCGTTCTGGATCTGAAACGTGATAGGCAAATACTACTCCGCCTACCGGATGGGTGCAATCTCTTAGGGTTTTGGATAAGCCTTGACCATAAAAAATATTGTCCCCTAAAATTAAGGAAACTGTATCCTGACCGATAAAATCTTTTCCAATAATAAAGGCTTGTGCTAATCCATCCGGAGAAGGTTGCACAGCATAGGTAAACTCTATTCCCAATTGTTTACCATCGCCTAACAAATTTTGAAATCCGGGTAAATCTTGAGGAGTAGAGATGATTAATATCTCCCGAATACCTGCCATCATCAGCACGGAAAGCGGATAATAAATCATGGGTTTATCATACACCGGCATCATCTGTTTGCTCATAGCAATGGTAAGCGGGTGTAAGCGAGTGCCGGATCCTCCGGCTAAAATAATTCCTTTCATAAGTGAATCGGTATAGCAGTAAAATTAAGGGATTGAGGGAAACCCCAACGTATAAAATTCAGGATTCCTTTTAAATCAAGTAAATTATTCCACCAATACTTATAATTATCAGTAGTATCAATAACCACGAGATCGAACGATAAGCGGCAATTATCTTGTATTGAGGATGGGGAAAAAGCCATAACGGCAATACTGCTGCAACTCTCGAAAACATCCAAGCCATTGCCATAGCAGGCAAACCTAAATAGGGAATACCCCACCAACTTAATCCTACTAAGGTTATCCAACCCGATAAAGAAGTAAGCACTAAAAATGAAGATCGGGGAGAGAAAAATTCTGGAAGGCTAGCGGAAATAAAAGCCAATCGGAACAAAAAGCCGGCTAAAATCCAAGGCATTAAAGAAATTAAGGGATGAAACACCGGAGGCAATAATACCATTACGCCAATGGCGGCGCATGGGCCGGCGAGTAATGTGCCCCAAGCCCCTTGACGAATCAACTGTTTTATCCAACGATGAGCAGATTCTCCTTGCTGCCAATCGTTATAGATATCGGGTTGATATTGATTTCTCAATGCCTGATATCCCATCTCACATATCGATAAAAATCCAACCGCATAACTCATCAACGCAACTGACTTTTCATCTAATAATATTCCAGTGATCCATCGATCTGATGCCAATACCAATTGTTGCAAAAACAAATAAGGAATCAGGGGTAGTACATACTTCCAAATTTGTAAACCCGATATCTTCGATGGATAATCCAATTTAAAAAAATACGGTAGACTTAAGGGAATAATAACACAAGCCATTCCAATTCCTCTTCCTGCCATCACCCCTTCAGGATCTGAAGAAATTATAAATAATCCGGCTAATGAACCTGCCACGGATCCGATCACATGTAAAACAGTATTGCGTAAATGCAGGGTTGCACTACCCTGTTGAATACAAACTGCTTGGTATAAACTTTCCGCAGAACTTAAGGAAGCAATTACCCAGGCATACATCATTAATTCAAAACTGATTAATCCCATTGGGTTAGAAAATCCCATTAACAAAAGCAATGGAATGGCGCCCAACAAAGACAATCCCCCTACCGCGATATAAGCCGGGCGGATGACTCCCTCACCCTGACTTACCCAAAATCGTCCGATGGCAGCAGAAAAAATCTGCCCGGATAATAATTGAAAAATTAATATTAAAGCTTGTACTAAACTTAATCTCCCCAGCGCTTCTGGAGATAAATACCAGGAGTAAACCGGCAATAATAACAATTGTGCCCCTGCAGGTAAAGCAGCGGAAATACTATATTTTCCGATGGATTTCCACCCCTTACCCATTTTGTTTAGCTGTATTTAATAAATAAAGTAAGTATTTTCTAATTTCCTGTTTGGGGGAAATTCCAGCCCCTCTATAATTAGAATAGGCTTCCCATTGCACTCGATTTATTTCGGAAGGTCTTTTTAAATCTGACAATTGAATTCCGGCTGGATATTTTTCTAAAGGATAATACAATCCCTCAGCTTGGGATTCTACCGCAGGAAAATCCGGAAGTTGGGATTCAATCGTTATTACAGGTATATCTAAGGCTAATGCAATTCCCAATAACGTACTTCTGCATCCTCCAATACAAACCAAAGAAGGCCAAAGATTTGCCAAGTCTCCTGAATAAATATTCTCGGCTGGATAAATAGCTCGTATCTCTGGTTTCGTGCGAGGATGACATCTAACCAAAACTGGATATTCTATATTTCTTATACTATATACAAATTTATCATATACTAATTTATAGTCTTCTGTTGTCCAATTATTTCCACCGGGTAAAGAATTAAAATCTGTTTCAATATATAATATCTTATTTTTCTCCGGTTCGCTTGCAGTAGGTATTCTTTCTAGTTGAGGATCTCCTACTATTTTTATTTTTTCTGGAGGATAATGGTAAAACTTTTGAATAGATTCTGCTCCGCTTTTATTCTGGGCTAAATATAAATCACAACCGGTTAGATCAAAGGAGGTTCTATAAGCAACTGCCGTAGGGTTATTACCATAATTTTTTACTGCCCATAAATATTTCAGAATTTTTATCGAATATTTTATGGGAAGACCTACCCCTAAATACAAGAATATTCTCAACCACTTCGTAAGACTTTTACTTTCTAAATTTGTATCCCATCGTTGATGCAAACGTTGGGCAACTGCTGATGCAGGCATATCTCCATGCGCAAGCCAAACGGTAGTGATACCCCGATGATGCGCCATTACATTTAGTCCGACTTCATATATAGCAGTGATCGATCGAAAAATCAATATATCCGGACGAAATTTTTCTAATATCTGAGCTGGAGTATGAAAATCTTCCCAAGCTGGTTCACCAGGAAGAACATCGGATTTAAATCCCAGAAAAAACCATTCCCCTTCTTCTAAAACAGCCGTTATTTTGGAATAAGTAGTATTACCCAATGCGGCAGGAAACAAACATAATATCCGGGGTTTCATAATCTTCAAAATAAGAGAATTCTCTGATGCAGATTTTGCCTCTTTTTAATTTAGGATAATCCCTCTGTTTCAAGGAGTTTACTGGGTTTTTGTAAAAATCGCTTTTACAAAGGCCTAAAAATCTGAAGAAAGTTTCCCTGTTTATTATTTCAAAGGGAGTTTAGTTTGGGATATGATTTGGATTACTGATGAAGACCATGGTCCGATCCGGTTGTTAAAAAACATGGAGGAAGAAGACCGACCCAGAGAAAAATTATTGCTCAGAGGGGTAGATGCCTTAACCGATGCGGAGTTGATTGCCCTATTGCTCAATACAGGTACTCGTGATACCTCAGCCTTAGACTTAGGTAGAATTCTATTGAAAAAATCAGCAGGCTTAAATGGCTTGGCCTCTTTATCTATTCCCGATTTAATGAAAATTAAAGGAATCGGAAAAGCCAAAGCCATCACGTTATCCGCAGCGTTTGAGCTTACTCGCCGCCGACAACGTCAACTCGATAAACCCCAAAGGGTGTTGGATTCAGCTTCTGCTGGAAAATATTTATTACCTCGATTACAGGACTTGCAACAAGAAGTTTTTTATGTATTATTCTTGAGTCGTAATCATAGTATTAAAGCAGAGAAAATGATGAGCATGGGAGGATTAACTTCAACGGTTGTGGATTTTCGATTAATCTTTAAAGAAGCCATTAGCAATTTATCCTCCGCCATTATTGTTGCCCACAATCATCCTTCGGGTTCCTTAGAACCTAGTAATGCAGATCGTGAACTTACCCGTAGATTAAAAGAAAGTGGTAAGATTTTAGATATCCCTTTAATTGATCATATTATTATTGGCATGCAGGGATATTATAGTTTTGCAGATGAAGGAATGATTTAATATTTAAATCAAAAAGTTCTATAAAAAGGATGAGTTGCTAAACTTAATAATTCTTTATCTCCCTGTGAATCTCCATAAACATATATTTCAGAATATTGATTTAATAATTGTGGAATATGCAGAAGTATTCTTCTTAGTTTTTCTTTTCCGTAACAATTAGGGGTTAAAAATTCACCGGTAAATAATTGTTTTTCGGTAGCCAATTTAGTAGCAATACATTCCACATTTTTTTCTTGACACCAAGGTTTAATCCATAATTCTGGTGAAGCAGAAACTACTATTATTCTATGTCCCTGTTGTTGATGCCAATTAAATTTTTCTATGGCTTCTGGACGTAACAGCGTAGGTATAATTTCTGAAACAAATTGCTCGGATTTTTTTTCTAATTCTTCAATCGTTTTTCCTTCTAAAAAATATTTTAATACCAAACTTTTTGCTACATCATTTTTAATCCAATTTAATTTATATCCTGCTATAATTGGACTTAATATTATTATTCCCCAATAATAATTGCGGGTGCCAGCATAAAACTTTAAAAAAGCGGTAAGACTATCGTTACGCGTTAAAGTGCCATCAAAATCAAATAAAGCTATGGTTGCCATTAGAGTTTTAATTTTTTAAAAATAAATTCAGGTATTAATCGGATAATAGTCATAATAATTGCCCAAATGGGTTTTACATAAATAATCTCTGAGCCGGAAGAAAGATTTTTGATTACTGCTTTTGCTACTTGTTCAGGCGAAGCGGTCAGGCGTGGAGGAAGGGTAAGATGTTCAGTCATCTTAGAATAAACAAAACCCGGTTTAAGCGTAATTACCCGAATGCCCAAGGGATATAATCGGTTGCGAAGTCCGGATAAATAAGCAGTAAATCCGGCTTTCGCACTTCCATATAAATAATTACTGGCTCGACCCCTTTCACCTGCAACAGAACTAATACCGATGATGACTCCTGCTTTTTTTAATTGCATCTTTTCGGCTGCAATATTTAATAAAGAAACTGGACCCGTATAATTGCATTCGATAATATTTTCTGCTTCCGCCCAATTTTTTTCTCCAAAGGGTTGATCGCCTAAATAGCCCACTGCACAAATGATTACCTCTGGAAAAACCGGAAGATTTTCATAAAATTCAGAATGCGATGCATAAGCCCTTGCATCTAGGGTATGCAAGGTGACGGGTAGGGTATATTTTAATTTCAGGTCGGATGCAAAAGGCTCAAGTGCAGAAGTATCTCTGGCTGCCAATTGAAGGGCATACCCTTGTTGAGCGAGGGAACGGGCAATAGCTTGAGCGATACTAGAACCCGCGCCTAATAATAATGCAGTTTTCATTCTTCAAAGATAAGCCCATTACTCGAGGTAAGTGTTTCATGACTTGGGATTAGGGGTTAGAGCATTCTTTTACTGCCTTTAGGGTGATAATCGGATTTATTGCCTGAAGAAAACACTTGTTAATTACCCCTGATAGTTATGAACCGCCGAGATATGTGTTAGTGCCTTCTAGACTTTTGAGGTAAGGAGGGGTTTAGGTATATTTGGGGTAGAGAAATGAATATTAATGGTTAAATGTGTAAGCCAAAAAGAAGTTAGTAACCCTATTAAAGTCTTAAAATGCCAGATGAAATATTTATCAATATTAACAATCCTCTTTTTTATTTTTAGCTGTTCTAATAAGGACAACTTTAAAGGTTCAAACCATGACAGTTTGCAAACAAATAAAATAGATACTTTTAATACAATAAATAATGTATTAAATGAAAACATACAATACATTAATTTCATTTACAATTTTTATTTTTCTAAGGAGAATGAAGTTTACATTGAACTTGATTTAATTAAAGAGGTTAAAACTGCCGACGAGTACAATAAAATAAGGAAACTTGCAGACTCGCTTATTTACAATGATGATGAGAATAGCAGATACAGATTTCCATTGAGTTTAGCCACTAAATATTTTGACCTTAGGGGAATTTCAAAACTTAAAATTTATGACAACAACCATAAATTTATTTCTAATGCGGACTTCGTTCGTGTTGAGTTTTTAAATCAGAACATCCAATCTCCTTTTATAGCTGTATATAAAACAGAGAAATATATCAAGGAAGACAATCACTATTGCAGAAGTAATTTTAATGAAACATTTGAACCAACGAATTATTCAGTAACCACTGACACTATTTTGACACAAGAACTTCTTACAAAAATTGATGAAAAAATACCCTACTATGGCATTGGAAACGATGCATCTCACTTTCATTTTTTCAACAGCGATACAATACTTTCAGTGATTAATTCTGAAAAAGTTGTTTACATAGTCTTATCAACAAGTAACGATTTTAAAGTTTTGTATAGAAGCTCTGATTCAGAAAATGTTTATCATATAAATATTATTCCTTTAATAAAAAATGGTTTACCATATTTATTGATAAAAAATGTATGGCCAGAAGGGGATTCAAGATGGGATATATTATTGTGTTTTGATGGCACGAAATATACCGAAGTAAAAAGCAAGCGAATCGAAAAGTAAGGTTATAGCTTTTAATCGCCATTTTACAAAAGTGAAGATTTAAGGCTTCCCTGAAAATGAAGTGATTAATTCAAGCATTTTGGGGGCCGGAAAAAAAAGTTTACAGATTCAACAATTAATCCTTTAATAAATTTGACATTACTGCTTAAGCAAGAATTACTCTTTTTCAAAGATGAAGCCGGGGATAAAGCCATGCGTTTTTTCACTCCCGATAGCTATTGGGATGGGACGGGTATGAAGTAAGCTCCAATATTGTGATAATCCTTGCGCAAGTGATGCGGAATTGATGTATATTTACATCACAATAATATTGCCATGGCACGACAAAGCATTTCCCTGACCAAGCCCAATGAGGAATGGCTAAAAGCTCAAGTTGATTTACAGGAATACACAAGTAAAAGTGAAATAGTAAATGATTTGATAAGACAGGCGCGTCAACAACAGGCGCAAATAGATTGGTTGAAAAGCAAACTGGAAAAAGCAGAGGATAGCGGATTCACCACGGATAGTAAAGAAGATATCCGAATCGAATCTAAATCAAGGTTTAATGGCTAGTTATAGACTTAGTAACGAAGCCAAGGAAGATCTTATCCGAATCCACCAATATGGAATAAGGAAATTTGGTGTAGCACAAGCGGATAAATATTTAGATTTGTTTTTCGAGTATTTTAATATTATAGCGAATAGACCTCATTCATTCGAATCAGTTGACTATCTTAAGAAAGGATACAGGCGATGTGTCTGTGGAACAGACAGCATATTCTTCAAGATAAATAAAGACGTAGTTGAAATTATGGCAATTGTTGGAAGACAAGATTTAAAAAACATATTGTAAATATACTGCAGCCCCCCCCAACTTCGATCACCATAAACTCCACCGGTTTTAAGAATAAGTAATTATGGAGTTATTGTTTTAAGTTGGTAAGAATTATTGGGTAAATACTATTTATTAAGTCCGGTTTCATTGCCGGATATTTTATTTAATAAACTTGTATATATTCCAATTATGTTGCTGTTTTATGATATAAATTTACCCTTAAGGCTTGTGCAAGAAACAGTCTTTTTCAACGACGTGGCTTGGGATTAAGCATGGAATTTTTTCACTCCCGATAGCTCCCGTCCCGATAGCTATCGGGAGCTATCGGGACGGGTCCACCGTTGGTGGTAATTAAACAAAACGATATGAAAAAATTAATCATCGTATTTTTTTTAATAACAACATCTTTCTGTTTTGGTCAAAATGTGGAACTTTTTACAACTACCCACTAATCACTACCCACTAATTACTACCCACTAATCACTACCCACTAATCACTACCCACTAACCCCTAATCTCCGGCTTAAATCCGACTGCCATATTCCCTGTGGAGCAAAGCGTTTTAATTCTTGCCTAAAAATAGTTGCAGCATTTCCATACATACCTTGGAAAGATTCTGCCGACATCCTTGCATCTTTGGCTAAATAAACCCGACCTCCATATTCAATTACTCGTTTATCCAACTCTTCCATCCATGCTAGTAATCCCGGACGTATTGGAAAATCTAAAGCCAAGGTATATCCTTCTATCGGAAAAGATAAAACGCCGGTTCCAGAACCCATGGTTTTTAATACCGCTAAAAAGGAAGGAAATTTAGATTGCTGAATATAGGTTAATATATCTCGTAAAGCCTTTCTTCCTTGGTCTTTGGGCACTACCATTTGATATTGTACAAACCCCGCTTTGCCATATAAGCGATTCCAATTTAATAAGCGATCTAAAGGATAAAAGAAAGCATCTAAAGGAGTAAAATGCTCAAGTGATTTATTACCCGATTTATAATAATACAACTCATTAAATATTTGAATATTTAATTTATTTAAAAATCCTGCGGGAGCAAAAGCAGGAATAGATAAAGATCCCGGAAGATTACGATTTAAGGGATTATGATTAGCATACGACTTTGGCAATTCAAGAGCATGCTCCCCTATCATCAATACACTTCGTCCTAAATGTTTTCCTCCAGCGATACAATCCGTCCAGGCTACAGAGTACGTGGCATGATGATGCGTTTCCAGTAAGTCGCATAATATTTCCAGGTTAGGGGCCTTATAATTTTGTTGTTGTATAAATGCAGTTTGAATGGGAATTAATTGAAAAGATACTTGAAGAATAAATCCGGTGAGTCCCATACCTCCAAGGGTAAGGTAAAAAAGTTTACTATTTTCTGTAGGACTACAAACCATGATTTTTCCTGCTTCGGTAAGAAGATGAAATTCCAACACCCAATCTCCGAAGCCACCTTGCGCATGATGATTTTTTCCATGCACATCGGCGGCTACAGCACCCCCTAAAGTTATATATCGGGTACCTGGGGTAACCGGTAGGAACCATCCTTTAGGGACAATAAACTCCAAGATATCTTGTAATAAAACCCCTGCTTCAGCGGTGAGTATTCCGGCTGTTGCATCAAAGGCTAATAGATGATGGCGATGTAACGAATGCCAAATAATTGGCGCCAATGCTGCATCTCCATAAGATCGTCCATTACCCCTCGGAATTCCAAATTCCCCCTTTAATAAATACGGCAATATATCCTTAGATTGACGAATACCCACAACATCTGCCGTTCTTTTAGGATATCCCCCCCAGGCGGTAGTATCTTTGGTTATCATTTTTCGATGTAAAGAAAAAAGTAATAGGTTACCATCCAGCCTAATAAAGTAAATTGTAAAAAGCGATCTTGCCACAACATTTTAGCAGGAGCTCCACTTTTATTTTCTACCATAGTAATTTGTAAATACCGTAACATCCCCAGAATTACAAATACGGTGGTTAAATAAATATTTTCATTGCCAATACTTTGTCGAGCATCTGGAGATAAAGTGTACATAATATAAGCAACGATGGTAACTGCTGCCATTAATCCTAAAGAAATATTAATAAATTCTAAATTATATCCATCCACTGATTTACGGGTTTTATTTCCACTTGAATTAAATAATAAAACATCTTCTCTACGTTTTGCTAAAGCTAAAAATAAAGCCAATAAAAAAGTCATGAGAATAATCCATCTAGAAATAAAAACATCTGCTACAATTCCACCGGCAAAAATGCGCAATAAAAATCCAGTAGCAATTAAGGTAACATCTAAAATCGGAATATGTTTTAATCGCACAGAATAAGCGATATTTAATATTATATATCCCAATAATAAGAATGCAAAAGATTCATTTAATACATAAGCTAATCCTAATGCAAGGGATAATAATCCAATTACCAAAAAAAGCGCAAGAGAAAGGGAAACCCTTCCAGCAGCGAGGGGACGATTTTTTTTAGTGGGATGTAAACGATCTTCTTCTCGATCGAGATAATCATTTATTATATAAATTCCACTGGCAGCCAGAGAAAAGGAAAGAAAGGCAAGGGTAATACGCAAGAATCCTTCAGGGCTATCCAATAATCTTCCCGCAAAAAAAGCAGGCAAATACACGAATAGATTTTTGATCCATTGGGGAATGCGCAATAATTGTAGAACAGGCATAGTGTAAATTTAAGGAATTGAGAGAAGGGATAGCAGGAAGACCTTGTATATTTGAAGTATGAAGGAATACATCGCTCAGACATTTTCAGAAATACAAACGTTATCGCAACAATTTGCAACAACAGAAAATTTTGAAAAAATAGCAGAAGTTGCCGAAAGAATGGCGGAAGCAATTCGTCAGGGAGGGGTAATTTATTCCTGTGGCAATGGAGGCTCTATGTGCGATGCGATGCATTTTGCTGAAGAGCTGAGTGGTCGTTTCCGAAATGACCGACCCGCCTTACCTGCACAAGCGATTGCTGACCCCGCACATATTACCTGTGTAGGAAATGATTACGGATTTACCCAAGTTTTTTCAAGATATATCGAAGCGTTTGGAAGACCCGGAGATGTGTTGTTGGCCATCTCTACTTCGGGTAATAGCGAAAACATTGTGAATGCTGCCCAAACGGCCGTTTCAAAGGGAATGCAGGTGATTGGCTTAACCGGAAAAGACGGAGGAAAACTAGCGCCTTTGTGTGAAGTGGAAATCAGGGTGCCGCATTTCGGTTACGCCGACAGAATTCAGGAAATCCATATCCAAGTTATTCATCTCTTGATTCAAGGGATAGAACAACATTTTGTTTGACAAAATGATACGGCCGGAATCTGCCGAAACTTTTATTCAAGGGGATCTATCGACAGACCCTATCTTGGATGTAAGAACCCCCAGTGAATTTGCAGCAGGGCATATCCCCGGAGCAATCTCCTTTCCTTTATTTTCAGATATAGAACGTGCAGAAATAGGAACGCTCTATAAACAAGTAGGTAAGGCAGAAGCGATTCAAAAAGGATTGGAATTTGTGGGCCCACGTTTAGCTGAATTTACCGCTTCTGCGAAAAATTTATCTCCTACTCAAACCATTAGAATTCATTGTTGGAGAGGAGGCATGAGAAGTGGAAGCTTAGCCTGGTTATTCGATCTTTCCGGATTTCAAGTTCGAGTGCTGCAAGGCGGATATAAAGCATACAGGACTTATGTGAGAGAAATTTTAGGCTTACCCCGCAACTATAGATTAATTGGGGGACTTACCGGTTCAGGCAAAACAAATTGGCTGCATCAATTAGCAGAAAATGGAGCTCAAATATTAGACCTTGAAAAATTGGCTTGCCATAGAGGATCAGCCTTTGGTAAATATTTAATGCCCGAATCTCCCTCTCAAGAACAATTTGAAAATTTACTCGCCCAATCTTTACAAAAACTTCATTCAGAAAAATTAATTTGGGTAGAGGAAGAAAGTAGAATGATCGGAAAATTAATTCTTCCCGAAGTAGTCTGGGAACAATTCCTAAACGCCCCAATGACTAGAATAAAAATTCCAGTTCAGGATAGAATTCAAATATTAAAGTCAGAATATCTTCCCGCTGGAAATGAATTTTTAAAAGCTGCTATTTTAAGAATCGAAAAAAAATTAGGCGGAGAAAGAACACGAGAAAGCCTGCAAGCATTAGAGATGGGGGAGTATGATATTGTTGTATCGAATTTATTGTTTTATTATGATAAAGCCTATTTAAAAGGAATGGGGCAAAAAAAACCATCTGAAAAGGTTATTGAATTACATAGTCCGTTTTCAATCCATGATTTATTAAACAGTGGAGAATAATTTCTAAATACTCAAAAATAAAAGTCGTATAAATAAATATATCTACGAAAATTAAATTCGAACAAAGAAATTAATTATCTAAAACAGGTAAATAATTACAACACTTTAATTAATGTGCATCCAACCAATTTTTTCCTACCCCGACTCCAGCTTCCAAAGGAACGCCAATATTTAAGGCGGAGGTCATTTCTTGCAAAATAATCGGTTTAATTTCTTCCAACTCGGGTTCATACACATCAAATAATAATTCATCATGCACCTGTAAAATCATTTTAGATTTAAGCGGTAAGGAAGAAAGTTTATGATGAATTTTAATCATTGCTAATTTAATTAAATCAGCAGCTGAACCCTGGATAGGAGAATTAATTGCATTTCGTTCGGCAAACCCTCTAACCGTAGCATTTCTGGAATTAATATCTGGTAGATAACGCTTTCTACCCATAAGTGTTAAGGTGTAGCCCTTATCCCGCGCAAGTTGAATACAATTATCCATGTAGGTTTTAACTCCTGAATATTGTGCAAAATAACTTTCAATAATTTCTTTTGCTTCTCCTCTGGGAATGGATAATCGTTGGGCTAATCCAAATGCAGAAATGCCATATATAATACCAAAGTTTACCATTTTTGCTTTAGCCCGCATATCTGAGGTTACCGCTTCAGGATGTACCCCAAACACTTTGGCAGCAGTTGCACGATGAATATCTTCCCCACTATGAAAGGCTTCCACCATATTTTTATCCTGACTTAATCCTGCCATTATTCTTAACTCTATTTGAGAATAATCCGCAGATAATAATACATACCCTTCCGCTCGCGGTACAAATGCTTTTCGAACTTCTCTTCCTCTTTCACTTCGAATTGGGATATTTTGCAAATTCGGATTATTTGAACTTAATCTACCCGTAGCTGCTACTGCCTGTGCAAAAGTGGTATGTACTCTACCTGTTTTAGGATTAATTAATAAAGGCAAAGCATCTACATAAGTAGCTTTTAATTTATTTAATTGACGGTAATCTAAAATTTTAGCCGGTAATTCATGGCTATAAGATAAACGGGTTAATACTTCTTCATTTGTGGAATATTGACCGGTAGCTGTTTTTTTTCCTTTTTCTAACTTTAATTTATCAAAAATAATTTCGCCTAATTGTTTTGGAGATTGAATATTAAATTTAACTCCGGCAATTTCAAATATTTCTTTTTCTAATCCAGATATTTCTTTTTCTAATTGTTCGGAATATTCCACCAATGCAGGTTGATCAATTTTAACTCCTTCCCATTCTAAGGCTAATAATACCGGTAATAAAGGAAGTTCAATTTTTTCTAAGACATCCCGAACTTCGGTTTTATCAATTTCGCTATCTATTTTTGATTTTAATTGCAAAGTAATATCCGCATCTTCACACGCATACGGAACAATATCTGCTAAAGGCACATCAGCCATAGACAATTGATTTTTTCCTTTTTTCCCAATTAAGGTAGAAATAGATACGGGTTGATATTTTAAATACTGTATTGCCATGGCATCCATCCCATGTTTACCATCCGGCTCAACAACATAGTGGGCTAACATGGTATCATAAAACGGCCCGACAACAGTAATTCCATGATTTAAAAAAATCATTAAATCATATTTTAAATTTTGTCCAACTTTTAATATGGAGGAATTAAAAAATGGTAAGAATTGAGTTAATAATTGTTCTCTCTCTTGGGCATTTTCTGGAACTGGTACATACCAAGCCTCTTGGGGCTTTACCGAAAATGACATTCCAATTAAACGCGCATACATAGGATCGGTAGACGTGGTTTCTGTATCCAGACAAACTTCCTGAGCGCTCATGAGGAGGTTCATTAATTCCTTTATTTCAGATGGAGTAGAAGCCGCAGTGTAAGAAACTGAATCTAATTGAAGCGTTGAATATTGGGGTGTGGATTCCGGCGCAGAATCAGAAGTGGATTCCTGATTTGAATCTTCTGAATTAAGCGTTTCAGAGGCGTTGTTAAATAAATCTGGAGTACCTCCAAGGTTTGGCCCGCCAGGCAGAATTTCTAAAGCTCGTGCTCCTAAGGTTTTGAATTCGAGTTCTCGGAATAATTCTAATAATGCGGTACGATTTGGGGGACTTAAAATCAATTTATCTAATTCAAGAATAACCGGCACATCGGTTTGAATGGTTGCCAACTTTTTAGATAATAGTCCTAAATCTGAATTTTGAAGAATACTTTCTCGAATGGCTGGCTTCGTTACTTCTTGTGCCCGTTGGATAATTTGTTCAACGGATCCAAACTGACGAATTAATTCCAGGGCGGTTTTCTCCCCTACTTTGGGAATTCCTGGAATGTTATCTGAAGCATCTCCTTTTAATCCTAATAAATCAGCGATTTGTTCAGGAGGAACCCCATATTTTTCAATCACTTTGGAACGGTCATACACTTCTGGTCCATTTCCAAAGGCTGCTGGGCGATACATAAAGATGTGATCCGAGACTAATTGTGCATAGTCTTTATCGGGGGTCATCATATAAGTATCCAATCCTCTTTTTTCTGCTTGAATGGCAAGGGTTCCGATAATATCATCTGCTTCGTATCCATCCAACAGAATCACTGGAATTGACATAGCTTCCAGTAACCTTAGGGTAATCGGGATAGCAGATATAATATCTTCGGGGGCTTCTTCCCGATGGGCTTTATAATCGGCAAAAGTTTCATGACGTGCCGTTGGGGCGGCAGTATCAAATGCAACGCCTAAGTGGGTTGGCTTTTCCTTGGCAATTACTTCTAATACGGTATTGGTAAAACCAAAAACCGCAGACGTATTAACGCCAGCGGAGGTTATTCTTGGATTTTTGATAAATGCAAAATGCGCCCGATAAATTAAGGCCATTGCATCGAGTAAAAACAGCCGAGGAGGTGTCATATCTAAGACAAAGGGTGTCTGGTAAAGTTAATGGAATTAGGAGGAAAGGGAACAGGAAGCGGATGTCCTCGGGAATTATTTCTTATGAAAAACAAAGGTAAGTGCAGGCTGATCCTTTCCACTTACTTCAGCCTCCATTATTTTAGGTTCATTTTGCCGATATAATATTCGGGTTGGAAAATCATGCGCTAAATTTTCGAAAACCCATTCTTTGTTTTTTTGATAGGAAGTAAGTTTGAAGGAGATGGGCAATCCCCGGTTTTGGCCAATCGGTTCGGCCATATACAGAATTGTATTTTTTTCTCTTAACAACAAAAGATTCTCTAAAATCAAGGTATCATTTCCTTGCACCTGATAAGCTCTTCCTTCCATCAAGGTGTCATTTTTCCAAACCCATTCTTCGTATCTGGGCAATTTTTCCGATTTAAGATGCCAGAGGCCTTCCCAATTATGAAAGGAGGAAAATATTTTTTTGGGTGACTTCTGGGCTATTAAGGATGCGGGAGAAAAGAAGCTGAAAAGAATACAAATTTGCAGTACCCCAAGGAGGGTACCGATTCTTAATTTCAGCATAATCGAATTATATAATTAGTAAGTAATTTGGGTATCAGGCAAAGCTTCAACCGTGTCATCCACTTCTTTTGGACTTAACTGATTGTAAGATATATCTAGCTTACGTAAATTTTCAAGTGTACGTAAAGAGGAGGGTAAATAAATTAATCGGTTTCTAGATGCCAATAAAACTTCCAAATGCCGAAGGCTTCCCACATTTTCGGGAAGGGTAACTAATTTATTTTTGAAGACGATAAGTTCTTGTAAATTTTTTAATTGACCGATTTCATCTGGAAGCGATTTTAATTTACAATCGTTCAAAATCAGAATCTGAAGATTATACAATTTTGCAATCTCAGGGGTTAGTTTACGGATTTTATTTCCTCTCAAGGACATCTTGTAAACCGTGCCAGGAGGGGCAGATAGGGCATCTTTCAATCCGTAATACCACTTTTCAGTTAATAGAGATTCCTTGCTTATGGGGCCGTTATCTCGAGTATACGCGGCATCCATTTGGGCAGAAACCGGAATCAGGATTCCAGCAAGAAAGAGGACAAAAAATATATTTCTCAACATACCAAGGATTTTGTGCAAAGATAAATGATTTCCCTTGCTAAGCATCAACCTGTCTGATATTGTTATATTTGTGATTCAAATCTGTATATGTTTCAATCTACTATGCGTATCCCGGTTCTGATATGCCTTTTTGCCTTAGGTAGCTTAATTACTGCCTTCATGCCCGTTCGCGAAAACAATTCTACTTTGTTTCTTGCGGAAGGAGGAGATTCTTCCCGTGACTCTGTCGCTACTTGTGGGGATAGTCTGGTGAAAAAATTCACGGCTGGACTCAGAGAATTTAATGACATGAATTATTTCGGACCCTATAAAATGGATAGTGTCCGCTGGCTAAACCTCTGTGGTAAAGGCATTACCAATCGTCAACTGGATGGTAAACTCCTAAACAAAATGAAAAACCTTCAGGTGCTCGATCTTGGGTATAAAGAATTAATTACCATCACCTCCAAGGTGGTAAATACCGAAGAACCCAGTGAAAACAAAAAAAGAAAACTAGATCGGGATGTCGCCGGAGGTTGGGAATATTATTATCAAAATAAAAAAGAAACCAAAGTAGATGTGGTGACCAACCGTATGGCGAATGAAATTAGCGAACTTCCTAAAGAAATGGCTTCTTTGAAAAAGTTAAAACTGCTGATTTTATGCGGTAATCCTATTCCTCCAGAAGAAATAACCAAATTGAGAAAGGCTTTGCCCAACACTCAAATTTTGTTCGATAATTAATTCGTAAAAATTATTCTGAGGAATTATTCTGGATAGCTAATTGCCCGCAGGCAGCATCTACATCTCTTCCTCGACTTCTTCTTACGTTCACAATCATTCCTCTTTCTTCCAAATACTCTTTAAATCTATACATTCGATTACCCGATGTATTTACAAAAGGAGAAAAAGAAACCGGATTATATTCGATGATGTTTATTTTACAAGGAACTCCTTGACAAAATAAAAACAACTCCGCCGCATCTTCCAATCCATCATTAAAATCCTGAAACAGGATATATTCCAACGTTACACGGGTCCCTGTTTTGGCAATAAAATGCTGTAAAGCTTCTTTTAAAACTGCCAATGAATTTTGTTCATTAATAGGCATGATCTCAGAACGTTTGGCATCATTGGCGGCATGCAAGGAAAGCGCAAACTCAAATTTCACTTCCTCATCGCCTAATTTCCGAATCATTTTGGCAATGCCTGCGGAAGAAACGGTAATCCGTTTGGGCGACATGCCCATACCCTCAGCTGTTGTTACTTTTTCGATGGATTGCATTACCTGACGATAATTCAATAATGGCTCTCCCATCCCCATATAAACAATATTGGTTAAGGGTGCCTGGTAATATTCCATCGCTTTTCTTCTGATAAATTCTACCTGATCATAGATTTCATAAAACTGCAGATTTCGTTTTAAATCCATATACCCGGTCGCACAAAACTTACAAGTAAGCGAACAACCCACTTGGGAAGAAATACAAGCAGTCATGCGGGAATCCGTAGGAATTAATACCCCTTCCACAATATTTCCATCGAACAATTCAAATCCGAATTTTACGGTTCCATCCGCACTTCTTTGTTCTTGATGGATCTTAATTTTATTTAGGGTATAATTCTCTTCTAAATGCGTGATTAATTTTTTTCCCAAATTCTTCATGTCGGGGAAAGAATCGGCTTGTTTATGCCAAATCCATTCATGCAACTGACGCGCACGAAAAGCAGGCTCTCCAATAGATTTTACTAAAATATCCAGTTGAGGAATATCCGCCTGTTGTCGAAGATCAATTAACATACTGAAAGAACTATATATTTAATGCGAATACTCATGATATCGGTAGTTAGGTACCTATTTGTGTAAATTTACATACTGCTCAGGTATGATGAATAGAAAAATAAGTGCAGACCTCTTATTTTATAAAGGAAAGTGGAAGACGGGCTTAGCCATTGAAGTTTCGGATCAAGGAAAAATTATTCAAATTTCTGATGACTTAACAGATTGTGAATTCTTTGCCGGAGCATTGGTTCCGGGTTGGATCAATGCACATTGCCACTTAGAGCTATCGAATCTAGAAGGTAGAATTCCCCCGCATACTGGGATGGCAGGGTTTATTCAGAAACTTGCGACCGTTAGACCCAAAGGCACGAATGGCCCCACCGCTATTCATTCCCAATTGCAAATAATGTATAATCGAGGAATTCGAGGTATTGGAGATATCTCTAACGACACTTCCACTTTTGCGCTGAAACAAAAAGGTGCCCATCCCATGCGGTTTTTTACGTTCGTGGAGCTTTTTGGATTGGACCCGAATAAAGCGCAATATTTAGTAGAATCCGGAATAAAAATGAGCACTGCTTTACCTTCAGGGGAAGCCAGTGTTTCCTGGCATGCACCTTATTCTATGTCAGCGGAATTAATTGAAAAAATTGGAGCTTTAGCAATGCTGAATAACCAGCCGTTGAACCTTCATTTGTTGGAGTCTTCTGAGGAAGTTCAATTGTTTTCCTCAGGCACCGGGCCTTTGGCTGATTTTCTCAAACATATTGGAATTACTCCTTTGCCAGATAGATTTGGAAAGGGAGATGTTTTAGATTTTTTACTACCCTTATTACCGAAAGAGGTTCCCATATTATTGGTGCACGTTACCGAACTTCAACCCGCACAATTAGAGCGGCTCAGGAATTCAGGATTAAATATTTCGTATTGTTTATGTCCGGGTGCTAATTTGTATATCCATAACAAACTTCCTCCTGCTGATTTATTTGACCCTACCAGAGATCGGGTAATGTTGGGTACGGATAGTCTTGCGGGTAATTGGCATTTAGATATTCTCGAAGAGATAAAATTATTAAGTAAACATTTTCCTACGCTTTCTACCGAAACCCTAATTTATTGGGCAACCCAAGCGGGTGCTGATTTTTGGGGATGGCAGGACTTAGGAGAATTTGAAGTAGGGAAACAACCCGGAATTTTGGGATTAACCGGACTTCAAAATGGAAGAATTAATTCAGACACTCAAATAACGGTTTTAGCATGATAGCCATTGACAATGTATTAGTAAGTGAAGAGTTATTGGAGGAAAAGTTTGTATGCAATTTAAACGCCTGTAAAGGGGCTTGCTGCGTTGAAGGAGATGGGGGAGCACCTTTGTCGGCAGAAGAAGCTAAGGTATTGGAGGAAATACGTGAAAATTTACGCCCTCATTTGACACCTGAGGGAAATATTGAAATAGATACCCAAGGTAGTAGTATTGAAGAGCGTTGGATTGGAGAAACTTATTGGTCAACGCCTTTAATGCATAAACGAGGTGCTTGTGTATATGCAGTTGTGGAAGAAGGGATTGTTTTATGTGGAATTGAAAATGCCTGGAAAGCGGGTGCGGTTAATTTTCAAAAACCTATCTCTTGTCATTTGTATCCTATTCGGGTGCAAAATCTTCAAGGGGGGATTACGGCATTAAATTATCATCGTTGGCAAGTATGTGCACCTGCGTGTGAAAATGGAGAGAAATTAAAGGTGCCAGTTTATCAATTTTTAAAAGCGCCTTTAATTAGGGCGTTTGGGCCTAAGTTTTTTAAAACTTTATCTCAGGTTGCTAAAGATTATTTAAATTATAAAAATGGATAGGAATTCGGATGATTTAGGTGAAAAATGAATACATAAAATTTAAATACAGATTATTAATCTCGGCAATACTTTAGCATATGTTCCTCCGAAAAAAACAATCCGCGTAAAATTATTTTATTCTCATATAGTACTAAAAGTAGGGATGTTTAAATTCTTTATTTTTCTTGATGAAATATTATTTACTTAATAAAATAATTAAAATATAAACTTCATTGATTTAATATACATTATATTTAAAGGACTTCCGCTTGGAAAAAGATATTATCGTTACTATAAACCCTACGAGAATAAATGATCCCAAAATTGAACGTTACCGCCTCCGTAGCAAAAAGCACCCTCTCTGGGTTAATTGAACCAGGTCTTATCATGGGGAAAGTTATTACAAATACTCTAAATCTCTTTGCGGTCTTTGCGAAACCTTTGCGGTCTTTGCGTGAAATAATTATTTGCGAAGCGTAAGGCAAGGGGCATTACCGCCTATCCAATAGAAAGCAGACCTTTGGGGTTAAATGAACCTGTTCTAATCTTAGGAGGGTTAAAATCGGGTATGGTATCTGGGGCAATGCAACAAATGGTTTCACGCAAAGGCGCAAAGGGCGCAAAGAAAATAAGGGCATCACTGGTTCACTAGTATAGATTGCCTCTTAGGTGTAAAATGAACCTGTTCTAATCTTAGGAGGGTTAAAATCGGGTATGGTATCTGGGGCAATGCAATAAATGATTTCACGCAAAGGCGCAAAGAAAACGAGGGCAGCACTGGCTCGCTAGTATAGATTGCCTCTTCGGGGTTAAATGAAGCTCTTCTAATCTTAAGAAAGGTTAATACAGATACTCTAACTCTCTTTGCGATCTTTGCGAAACCTTTGC
>Ga0214923_10002372_pt1 | contig 25185 bp, 30 predicted proteins | sample LL1510_MetaG_FD_177993 | JGI IMG/M metagenome (GOLD analysis project Ga0214923, IMG submission 177993) | Freshwater microbial communities from Lake Lanier, Atlanta, Georgia, United States - LL-1510 | ecosystem: Environmental > Aquatic > Freshwater > Lake | place: USA: Georgia | collected...
TACGGATACCAGCCGTTCTCTGCGGCTCTTCTGCGAGGTCCGCCCGGCGGAACAGATCCTGTAGGCAGTTGAGCAGTAGTTTTCCACATAAAGAGGGCTGCAACTCCTGCTGCACCTAATCCCAGAGTAATCCAAAAAGTTTTCTTTCTCATCTGTCTATCTTACTGGCTCTCCGCCGGAATGGCTTAACTTTGCCTTGAGCAGTTGGTCTAGTCGGATAAAACGAAAGCCGCGTTGCCTGAGAATATGAATTATCTGCGGAAGAGCTACCAATCCTTGACTGCGGTCTCCTCCTCCATCGTGCATCAAAACAATAGAGCCATTTTTTACTCCCGACACAACATTGCGAACAATGTGTGCTGTCCCAGGCTTGCTCCAGTCTCGACTGTCGACATCCCACAGTACAATTTCCAGTCCTCTTCGGGCGGACTCTGTTTGGACCGATTGGTTCCACGCTCCATACGGCGGCCTCATCAAACAAGGCTTGAATCCAGATATTTTCTGAATGGTATCTTGAGTGTCCAGGAGCTGCTGAGAAACTCGGGTTGTTCTGTAAGTTAACATCGGGTGATTCCAGGAATGGTTTCCAATCATATGACCTTGCTTTAATTCTTGTTGGACCAGGTAGGGGCTATTGCTGGCTTGTTGTCCAACAAGGAAAAAAGCTGCCCTGATTTTTTCTCTGGCTAGTATCTTTAGATATCGCTTGGTGTATATGCTGGGCCCATCATCAAAACTCAGCGCTACTACAGGACGTCCACGCCTCTTGAGGGGCTTGTAGTTAGGAACGGAGTAGTCTATATGGCCAGAGCGAGACTTGCATCCTATCAGAGGGCCTTTGTAACTAGCAAAAAGAAAACTTCTGAATTGGCTCTGCTGACAAAGTTTTCCACCTGGTGTTAACCAGTAGCACGAGGTCAATAGGTTGTAATGGGTTTTGGCTTCAGCTTGGCCAACAGATTGAATGAACGACAAGAGCAAGCAGCAGCATAAAGCAAAAAAGAGCGTCCCTGTTTTCCGCATATCAAAACTTACGACAAATCAGAAAAAAGCGGATATGTTACTGGTATGACATTTGTCAGCGCACCAGCTATTGATTTAAATCTTTCTCTGGATCATCTAAAACCAGAAGAGCTGGATTCTCTTTGGATCCCATTGATGCAAGCTACAGAGCATGCTCAAAAAACTGTTTTGTTTTATGAGCAACAGCTTGACCAGGGTAAACCAGTCACAATCAGCTCTTTGGCTCGGGCCAAAGAGTATCTTCAAAAGGCTATGGAGGACGAGCGCATATTCCAGCGTGAGTTCGAACTCAGGCGTGGTTGGAACCGGGTGTGGCTTGGCATGGATGGAAAGATGCATCAACACAGGGAGTGCGCCGGTGTAGGATCCCAAATTCTAAGCTTTCTCAGTGGTCTGGATGAGGACCTGGTGCTTCAGAGAGTACACGAGGATGCTTGTCTGGAATGTTATCCCAGTGTGCAACAACATCCAGCCCATGTAGCAGCTGAAGCAGAGCGAATCGCTCTGCTGGAGTGCCCAGGAAGCAGGCGTAAAGCTTTATCAGGAGGCTGTTCTGCCTGTGGCAGGCAAGACGTGGTCAGCCCCAAGGGGCGCGCCAAGGTTCATTTGCGCGAATCCTAAGCACTTCTGGCTCTCGCACTCTAAATCAGAAACTAAACGTTCCTGCAATTTGGGAGTTTGAGTTTGCAATTTTTGTTTCACTTTCACACCTTGGTGTGATATTGTGAAACCAGAGAATTCAAACAGCTGTTTGTGGTTTCATGAAGGCAGCTAAATTCAATATAGGGGAAAGCAGGTAACAGAATGAGTACAGACGAGCTGGCCTATGACCAACCGCAGAAAGCCAGGGTTGTATTAGCTGAAGTATCTAGAATGGTTGCCCAGGCATTCCAGGAAATGATTATATCTGACCGCAGCATGAGTGTGGCAGCCGTAGCACACGATCAGGAAAGCGCTCTTCGTTACGTTAATGGGCATAAGCCTCATGTGCTTATCCTTGAAGTTCCGGGAATTATTGCGCCAGATGGTTTAGCTGAGATGGTGGACAGGATAAAGCCTCTTTCACCCCAGACCGGCATACTTCTGCTGTGCGACGATCCAAGTCCCGAGATTGCTAGTTATGGCTTCGCTGCTGGTATCCAAAACTATGTTAGCAAGTCAGAACCCGCAGTTCGTTTGTTTAAGGCTATGCATAGAGTTTCAACTCGGGGTTCTTATTTTTGCCCGGCAATGGTTAATGCCATGGTCGCGCATCATCAAACAGGCAAGCAAAATTTAACGCCTCGCGAACTCCAGGTGTTACAGATGGTTGGCTACGGCTACACTAATGGAGAGATTGGTGAGGAGCTGTATCTATCTGTCCGCACCGTAGAGTCTCATAGGGCTACTCTGCAAGAAAAGCTTGATAAAAGCAGTCGCAGGGAGCTGGTGCGGGAGGCTATAGACCGAGGCTTGCTTAGATAATAGGCCCTGGTTCTAGGATACAGGTGCTGGATAATCTCTAAGCACAGGTGCTGCTAGCTCTGAAGCAAATATCATCGCGCCAACCGATACCACTTTACAGTTGTCCAGCGACGATCCATTACCCCCGTTTCTGGGATTATCACTGTCATCGAGAGGTGGGAGGTCGGGGCAGAAATGCACTCCATCTGGCGCCCTGGCAATGAAATAACCGCTCTTTGGTTGGTTAGTGCAAGGGAAATCTTTCAAGCATTTTAGCGAAAGCGAAAATTTGCCCGCAGGCTTTTCTAATTTTCTACCTGCGTTGTAGACTGACACGTTGCTGTTGGCTTTTCTTTTTGACAATGTAACCATAGTAGTAAGCATTGATTTTTTATTTGTCCCATAGACATCGCCTTTGGTTGCGGGGGCTAATTCAAGATATATCTTGGTTGTCTTAGGGAACTTGTCTATCAAGCCCTGCAGATGCTCTTTATACATTTTGAAATAAGCCGGAGAGTTTTTTACTAAAAATTCTCCATTGATTCTCTGGCATGAGGAACGGTTATTACCCGCTGTCTCGATAAGGACAATGTCAGGAGTAAACCCAAGAGGCTGCGTGTCTAACTTTTTGGTCCAATCGCAAGGAGAAGTGCCAGAAATAGTTCTATTGGTAAGTACAAAGCGATCCTGGGGAAGAAAGTTAACGCCTCCCGCAATACCAGCCTCATGGGCCAGTGAGTCTCCGAAAAGGACTACTTGCTTGAGAGGTTGAGTATCTGCTTGGACGGGTCTAGCAGTAAATCCCAGCAAACAAGCTAACAGCAAAACAGTAAATGATAATCCAGCGTATACCCTCACCCACTTAGTGTATATTTGGTTGACTGGCTTTATCAAGAAAGCTGGCAGTTTGGGGGTATTTTTGAATGGCGGGAGCAATCTGTTTCTCGCTTATCTCTAACTGCAAATACAGAAATTTTTCGTAAGCACCCCTTACACTTGGTGGATGAGTCTTCCTTCTGTTTTAGCGAGAATTCAGCAAATCCAACAGGTCGCTTCGGGTGCGAAAACAGCTCCTGTTGCTGCCCAATCAGTCGGCAGTCAGCCCGTCACAACCGAATCTCCTGTTTCTGCTTCTGCATCAGCTAATACCGATTTCGCTCAGATCCTAAACAGCAAAGACAAATCAGAGATACCTGTAGCCGCCTATCGAGCGGCTCAGCCGGTTCAAAACGGACAGTTGGTGCAATCCTTGTTTGCTCCTCGTCGGCAGGCTGCACAAGCTATTGCTAATCGGTTTGGCCTTTCAGTTACATCATCGTATAGAACCCCCCAGCACAACGCTGAAGTCGGAGGGGTTCCTGGCTCCTATCATACCAAAGGCTTGGCTTTTGATTTCGTAGGCTCTGGTGCTCAAATGGCTCAAGCGCGAGCGTGGGCAGCAAAGCACCCGGAGATGTTCCAGGAAGTTTTGGTCCATGACGCAGGTTCAGGGCTTCACCTGCACCTTGCTTTTCGCGCTAGCTAGAAGTATCACTTATTGAGATGCTGGCTTGCAGGGCTTGCATGGCTTCTTTTCTGGTTCTAAACCTTTGTCCTTGAAGCCCACTTTGGCAAATCCAGTCCCAGGCTTCTCCCCGGTTATCTTCTGTAGCTACAACCCAGCACCATCCATCTGAAATCCAGATTCCTTCCTCTTCCATACGAAAAGGCTGGGCATGCACTAATACGATTTGTCCCCCCAGGAAGTCTCTTATTCTCCAAAGCCCGGCAGTCGAGCCACTGGGGTTTCGTCGCTGCAGCCGCATCCGGTCCAACCTATACCTTTCTGGGTTGAAGTCTGTGCGTTCTGCGAGTTTCAGCCTGCTGGGCACGACGCGAGTCTTCTTCTGTTTCCAATTCCAAAGCAGGAACATTAACCGGCTTGGCATCTTCAGAGAGGGCTACCATTGTGAGATAAGCAACTGCAACTTTTTCTTGTTCTCCACTGGATACGTCTTCTGCCCAGACCCTAACCCCTACTTCCATACTGGAGCGCCAAACTTGATTAACTTGAGCCTCAACCACCAGGAGGTCTCCTACCTGGACAGGTCTGTCAAAAGTCATCTGATCTAGGGCAGCAGTCACTACTCTTTTATGGGAGTGTTTTATTGCTGCCAATGCCGCCGCCTCATCAACCATTTTAAGGATTGTTCCTCCGTGCACATTTCCTGCATGGTTGGCATGAGCCAGGCTCATCCATACTCTTAGCGAGGCTCGTGAATGGGCAGGAGTGAGTTTATCTTTTTCTTGCATTCTTTAATATAGATCGGCTCTAGACACATACTGCTTTCAAGCTGATACAGTGTGATTATGAACAATATCGTTGCAAGAACAGCTCTTCGATACGCTGCTGCTGCTTATGCAGGGCTTGCAGTATTGCTGCTGGGCCGCCGGGAACTCTAGTCTAGTTCCATTCCTGCGTCTCTATCGGGGCCAGCTAGATTGAGATAGTCATCTATCTCCCATTCCCACATCCCTTCGGGGTCGGCATAAATCCAGGTCCAGCCAAAATCTTCGGCTGCTGCCCCATGGTCTGCCTGAGCGGAAACATAAACAACTGCCTCGGGGGCATGGGGCATTAAGTCCAGCAGGATTCCGAACATTTCTTGATCGGGCAGCAAGCTAAGGTAGTTTGCAGAGAGAATTACTCTGCTTAGCGGGACCATTTTATGAACTCCTATGCTTCGGAGAGGCACTGTAAACCATTCAGGCATTCCATTAGCAACGATAGCTAATTCGGCTTTACTGGCCCATCTAGACAGGTCTTTTTCTTCTAGAAGAGGAATCGTATGTTCTCGGAAATAATCTTCCCATTGCTGGGTTTCATCCAAGGGTATGCCTTGGTTGTCCAGCATTTCCTGCCAGAATTCCTTGGGGGAGATTTCCCCCATAAATAAGCGACTCTCTATCTCTCCATGGTACCAACCGGTATATGCTTTTTCATTCCATCGCACACCTCGCCGTGTTAGTTCCCTCAGGAGCTTAGGGATAGCATCTGCTAGTAATACTCCCTGAACATCAAATACTATCATTGGTTGTTCTTCCACAACCAAAAGGTATCTGTGGGAGGTGTGAAGAATCCCGGTTTTTTCTTTTTCTGGCGAATATTAAAAATAGCTCTGCGTAGCCTAGACAGAGGCCTTATATTGGTTTATGGAGTTTCATCCAGCCCAAAAAGCCCTTTGGTATGAGGAAGCAGCAAAAGTTCTGGGTATAACTCCAGAACAAATATCAGCTTGCAATCCTAGTCGAGTGCTCATGAAAAAAGACTTACTAGATATCCTCAATCAACTTCATCTTGATGCAGAGGCCAGGGACAGGTTGGAAAGCGTGCTGCCAGGGCCTCGCGGCCGTGGCTAAACGAATTAGCTTGCTTATTGTTGAAATCGTTTGGTTAGAGGTTTTGTCAGGCATTATTAATATATGCACCCAGTCCTGCAAGAGTTAAATCGCCGTATCTCAGGCCAAGAACCTCAACACCCTTTGGTGCTTATCGGAGAGGGTGGCGGCATGCGAGGCATACAACAGGCAGCGGCCCTCTGGGCACTTAATCAGGCTGGTGCTACCAGGGCTTTTGATCAGGTATGGGCTGTCTCTGCTGCTGCTTGTAATGCAGCTTATTTCTTATCCGGCCAATCAGACCAGGTGGGGAGAATTTATTCTGAATTGCTGAGTGGATATAAAACTCACCATCAGTTCACAAATCCTCTGCTCCGGAAGCCCAGGCCCCTTGAAATAGCTATGAGCTATGGAGTGCAAACTTTTGCTCCACTGGATATAGAGGCAGTGTTTAAGAACCCTACTTCTCTTCACATTGGCGCTGTGGATTTGTATAGTGGAAGGATTCATTACTTTGGCAAAGGCAACGATCCCGATAAACTAATTACTAGAATTAGGGCTAGCTCGCAGGTTCCCACGATTAGCGGTCCACCGGTGCGGGTGGGTAGCAGGGAATATCTTGATGGCGGCCTAGCTGACCCTATTCCAATTAGAGTGCTGGACGAGCAAAAAGACGCCCTGGCAGTTGTTTTACATACCTGGCCAGCCGACCATCCTTCCCAGATCGCTTCCAGTTGGTTGCGTTTTGTCCAAGGGGCTATGCTTCATGCTTTTCATCCTGAGCTTGTTGGTTATCACCGCAGCTGGATTTCCAGGCGAATGAAAGCCAGGCATAAACTGCAGAGGCTCGAAGGAGCTGGGCGGGTTTACAATTGGTTTCCACCAGAGCCTTTGAGTCCTACTTGCACCAACGGAACATTATTACGCAGAGCATGGTATACCAGCTTACAAAGCGCTCAAGGGCATTTCTCGCAACTAGGGGTTTAGGCCAGAAAACCAATCTTTTGCATTACTAGCTGGCATGCTAAAAGTATGAGCGAGTCTGTATCGGTACATGGCATTCCCCGTTTAACGGTACAACAGGGTGATGTTCCTGTGCTGCTCATTGAAAATGTTATTTCTTTAGAGCAATTAGTATTTCAAGGGGTAAGCCAGAAGGCTGCAGGAGCATATAAAAGCTTGTTGCTCCCCGATACAGACCGGGCCTACCTATTGGAAGCTAATCATGTGCAGTGGGCACTACGTTTTTTGGCTGAAAACCCTAAATGGATTGCTCACATTTTTAATCGTAGGAGCTTTGTCAAATCTCGTGCTCGTTCTCTACCAAACCCTGCTTTGGCCCCTTCTCATCTTTCAGGCGATCCAGAAGAAATTATTGAATTGCTGCGGTCTATTATGAGCCGCAGTCAGATTGAAAGGATATCAGACCTTGAGGCCCTGACATGGCCAAGGCACCGGCTCCCTTTTCTTAGGGCGCAACGGTTTATCAACAGGATAAACTTGCTAGGAGGTTCTATTCAACAAACCGGAGCAGACCAGTGGGAGCCATCATCAGATCCTGAAGCTAGGCTCTTGCTTGAAGTAAATCATCAGAGAGTGTTGGTAGATTTGGCTGAAAGCTTCGCTGCTGCTATTGACCAAGAAGAGACAGGCCAAGGCTCCGCTTCAGTTTGTAGGCAATTTGATGGTAAAACAGCATTGCTGGAATGGCTGCAACAGCTTGTAGGGGGCAGTGGATACGTTCGCGTACTTCCGTGGAATCACAAAATGCAAATGCCGAATCGACTGTATCTTGGTGATCTCCGGGCATGGATCAAACATTTAGCCGCCTGGGATCCAAATCAACCTCAGTTGCAAATGGCTTTAGATTCGACTGGTACTGGTGTATGGGAATGGCTCGGGGGTAGAGCTGCTTTTTGCGAACCAGTGAGGCATAGGGGTCAGGGAAATCAAGAGGAAAATCAGCCTCTTCGCGAAAAAATGCTTCTTCACCAGGCAGGTCCACTAGTTCATCCTGGATATCCTGAGCAGCCTCACCGCAGAGGCAATGACGCTCCTGGAGTAGAATTTTATAGGCCCCTTAACCCCTTCGGTGGATCATGAGTAAAGTAAGCAAAGCAGCTAAAAGAAGGCAACAAGCTCGTTTTATGGAACAGGTACGAGTTATGGTACCAATCAGGAATACTGCACCGCTGTTAGTCCAGGCTCACCTGGGGCCAACTAATTCCGGTAAAACATATGCAGCAATGCAGGCTCTGGTTCAGAACGGACGAGGTGTCTATGCCGCTCCTCTTCGTATGTTGGCCCGTGAAGCTTACGAGAAATTATGCCTCCAACTGGGAGAAGAAGAAGTTGGTCTAAAGACCGGTGAAGAAACAATTCACCCGGACGCCCCAATTATCTGTGTTACCACTGAGATGGCCCCCTTAAGGGGAGACATGTTGGTGTTGGATGAAGCTCACTGGGCAGCCGATCCAACCCGGGGATGGGCGTGGAGCCGATTGCTTGCCGGGGGTGAGTACAACAAAATGATTGTATTGGGTTCAGGCGATGTATTACCTCTATTAAAGTCATGCTTTGGAGGTCAGCTTCAGTTACATGTGCACGAGCGTCTTGGTGAACTGCGTTGGTCAGGGGGTTTTAAACTAGACCAGCTGCGCGCAGGAGATGCTGTTATCGCTTATTCCAGGCGATCTGTGATTTCAGCGGCGCAGCAAATTGCTCGGTTTTATGATCCTTCACGTATAGCTATCCTTTATGGAGCTATGCCTCTTAACAGCAGGATCGAGGAACTAAATCGTATTCGGGAAGGTCGCTCAGACTTGCTTGTCTCCACAGACGTCCTGGGGCACGGAGTTAACTTGCCCTTGAGGCGAGTGCTTTTTACAGAAACAGAGAAATGGGACGGAGAAACAATTCGACCCTTGCAGCCATGGGAAGCAGCACAGGTAGCTGGCCGAGCAGGACGTTATGGCATTCATCAACACGGAGAGACCGGACTCTTATATGAGCTTAGTCCTTATGAGCCGCATGGCGCTGTAGTCCAGGCCGGGTTAAACCCTGCGTTGCAAACCAACACAAATCCCCCTTTGGCAGCCTTCAGTTTGATTAGCAGAGGAAGACTGAGGCCTCAACCAGATGACCTGGGTGATGTGCCTGTTCGTTGGCTAAATAAGGCTTTGGAAGTATGGCACCAAAAGGCCTCTCAGGAGCTTCTTTCTCATCCTTGGCTTCAACCGGAAGATATTCAGCCAATTTGCCAGCGGCTAGGAATTATTGGCTCTCAGTTAGGCCTAGAGGCTGATCACCTGCAAAGAGATGAAATCTGGGCGCTAGCCACAAGTCCGGTTGACCCGGATAATCCCGAACAAGCAGACCTTTTGGGTAGGATGTCACTGGCAGTTCTTGGTAGGGGAAGCTTGGATGAGGTATTAGGGCCATCGGCTTGCAGCATGTCCCTGGAAGAAGCAGAGGAGTATGCTCAAACAGCATCAATTCTTAGATGGTTTACAGGGCGCTTTCCTGGGGTTGGAGGTATTCAGTCCAGGCGAGCTGAAATGGTGGAAACCGAAGCGGCAGCCCGGGTTAGTCGGTTATTACGCTCGCTGCTGTCTCCCTCTATTCGCTAGTCTGAGAAACTTCGCCTGCTTCTAATTGAGGCGCCTCCTGAATGGGAATTTGCACTGCTTGAACTTTTTCGGGTTTGGGCACCTGAAGCTCTAATACCCCATCTTGCAAGCTAGCTTGAACTTGTTCGGGTTCAACCCCTTCAGCCAGGCGGTAATACCTGCTAAAAGATCCGCTGGTCCTTTCCAGTCTTTGCACTGTGCCTTCGGTTGTCTCGGTCATATTTTCTCTTTGACCACTGACTTGCAACATCCCGTCTTGAAACTGAATGTTTAAGTCTTTACTGCTTAAACCGGGAATGTCTAATTTGATAATTGTTTTGTCGCTTTTTTCTACAATGTCCTCTGCGGGTCTCCAGTTGGTTTCCGCGGGCCATCCTAATTCGCTGCGCAGTTCGGATATAGGGTCATATAGAAATCTTCTGGCGATAACGCTTTGCATAATTGTTCCTTTCGGTTAGGGTTGCTTATAAACTAGTCTGCTTTTTGGGACGTACCTCCGTGCCTTTTCCTTCATCCGTTGCACCTTTTCCGCATGGAAGATGATACACTGTCAGAAGATGACTGAAATGTTCCAGCTTGAATTATGGACAGACGGGGCTTGTTCTGGAAATCCAGGTCCTGGTGGGTGGGCTGCTATTTTGCATATCCCCAACAAGGGAACCCGCGAGCTAAGCGGAGGCGAAGACCATACCACCAATAATCGGATGGAACTTACCGGTGTACTTGAGGGACTGCGCTTCCTGAAAGAACCTTGTCAAGTTGTTGTCCATACGGACTCAACTTATGTGTTGAAGGCTTTTCACGAAAATTGGATTGCCGGATGGGTTAAACGCGGCTGGAAGACTTCAGCCGGTAAGCCGGTCGCCAATCAAGACCTTTGGGAACAATTAATTGATCAAGTGAACCGTCACCAAATCGAGTGGGTTTGGATTAAGGGTCATAACGGAACTCATTTCAATGAACGAGCAGACCAACTAGCTTGGCAGGAATCCCAAAGCCGCCGCTAGCGCAGATTATCAGTAATAGTTACTAAGAAAAAGGCCGTGCCAGGATTTACAATAAGACCGGCATGTACACTGGGAGCATGAATACCAAACTTTATCTGACCGGTGCATCTATCCTTGCGCTGTTGGTTTTCCCTGCCCTGGGCCAGGCCAGGACTTTGCAGACCGGCTCCAGAGGCGCAGATGTCAGAACCCTGCAAAGAAGTCTGGCCAGCGGAATTTTATGCGCTTTGACCAGGTCAGCGGACAATTCGGCGAACTAACGTGGTCTGCTGTAATGGCCTTTCAAAAATGGAGAGGGATTGAGCGTGATGGTGTAGCTGGCCCTATAACTCAAAGGTATCTCAGGAAATCTGGCCAACCTCAACCTGCAGCCAAAGGAAGCGCTAACCGGTTGGAAATATGGCGCTCCAGCCAACTTCTAGCAGTTGTACAGAATAATCAGATTCGCAGGATGGTATCTATTTCCAGTGGAAGGCCTGGTTATAGCACTCCTCTGGGAAGGTTTAGAATTTATTCAAAAGTGCTGAATGAGTGGTCTCATAAATACAATGCTCCTATGCCTTATTCTTCTTATTTCACAGGCGGTATTGCATTACACCAATCAGCGGATGTGCCCGGATACCCTGCCTCTCACGGGTGTGTAAGAGTTCCTGCTTCGTGGGCCAGGGATGTTTGGCGAGCAGCTCCTATTGGTAGACAAGTCATAGTCCTCGCTAGGTAGACTCAAGGTTAGCCTAAAATATCAAGCATTTCTCGGCAGCTCTGCCGCGCCTGCATCCAAAGCGGAGCAATTCTCATTAGTGCCTCATAGCTGTAGTCTGAGCTATGAAGGCAATGTAGGATGCCTAGCTGAACTTTAGCCATACCATCAGCTAGCTGGGTCATCTGAGGGTCATACTGTTCGGGGTTGCCGAAAGAGCCATTGGAAAGACAAAAGCCCAGCGCAACCGCCGGAACAGACCATTCCGCCATAGAGGCAGCCATTTGGGTAAAGCACTCTTCTCCGGGATCATCCAGCGCTTCCAGAAACTTGTCGCTGACCCTGTCTGTTTTTTCTTCCAGGTCTTCTAGCAAGTCATCGGGGTCATTGCTGGCATGCTCCAGTTTCTCCAGATAGGGTCGGATCAGCTCTTCAAGTTGCTCTGCTTCAGGCGCCCCATTTTTGAGATGACGCAGGAAGTCTTGCAGTTCATCTTCGTAATGGTCTTCGGGAAAGTCGTTTATACCATCCATGGTTATAATGTATCATCTTCTGTGTCGCAAAGACCAGTAGCTGGGGGAGCTATTGCTCTCTATCTTCTGCTAGTGCCATATACAAACTATGGGCAAGGTCTTCCATAAACTCGATGCACTGTGTTGGCTCTGAATGGTAGGCCTGACAGTATTCCTGGGCTATTTGCAACTGCCGGTATATTTCGCATCGCAAGTCCTCAACTGACTGAAGGTGGGGATGATCTTGTTCCCAGATAACTTGTTCTTCTGCTTCAGCTAATAAACCAAGGCACCTTTGGTAGAGACTTAAAAGCTCCGGATAAGCATCGAAAATCCAAGCAAAAAGCTCTTCTGCAGTAAGAGTCTCTTCTGCCCTGGAAAGGGTACGCTGGTAGCGTTCATCTTGATACTGCATGCGCTGCCCTGCCTCTTGAAAAGCCATTAGAAAGTCTTGCATGTCCTGATAATGCCATAAGGAAGAAAGCATGCAAGGTTGACTGCTCAATCAACCCTAAAACTGATAGAGTGTATCTATGCAGGCAGAGGATTTAAAGAAGGGCGAATTGTACTCTTGGCGCGGTCGTCGGGCGCGAATCGACGATGTAAGTTATGACAGCGATGGCTCGGCTTTTGTCTCTATTTCCTATGGCAGGAAGTTTGAGCAAACCAAGGTTCTGCATAATCGTTCTGGTTATCGTGGATCAAAGTTTATCCCGGAAATCGGCCATACTTGGGAAGAGTATAAGGCTGCCAAGCACCAGGCCAGGATCGATAGAGAACACGCCGCTATGTTAAATACAGAGCTGCAAGCAGCTCTGGAACAACTGGGTGTGCGTGGCTGCGTTGGTTCCACTGGGGAACTAAGAATTTGGGGGGATCTAGAAAAAGTTGGTACGGTAGTCGCCCATTTACAAGATTCTGTTGGTAGGGATAAAACCAGCGCCCTTGATTCTCTACTTGGCTAGAACACTTGCATTCTTAAATCGGTTTGTGGTAAGTTACTCCTAACACATAAAGAGGAGGCGAGAGGCTTGGCTCTCTGACCCTCCAGCAACCATCCTTTAGGACAGGTGCTCCAACCAAGACGGATGTGGAGAGTTATTGGCTCTCCAGCCAAAACAAACAAACAAACTGGAGAACCCCAATGACCAATTTAATTTGCTGCACCCAATGCTCTTATTCCACTGATGACTTGCAATCATATTACTGCCCTCTTTGCTGGGGTCCTGTCCGCTACCAAATAGGTAAACAAGCCTCTCAGAATATCCATGCGGATAGCGGCTCTCAGGGATTATGGCGCTATGCTCATTTGCTCCCTCAGGAGATAGATATTCCTGATGATTTTAACCCCGGGTGGACTCCTCTCACCTCTGCTCCGGGCCTTGCTGAGCGCTGGGGAGTAAAAGAAGTCTGGGTAAAGGATGAAACGGCTAACCCTACTCATTCATTCAAAGACCGTGTAGTAGCCCTGGCATTGGCTCGCGCTCTTTATCTAGGCCAGGACACCCTGGCATGTACTTCCACAGGTAACCTCGGCCATGCTCTATCTGCGGCATGTGCCAGGCTCGGTCTTAGGGCTGTAATATTAGTGCCTGAGAGCATTGAAAAGGCCAAGATCTCCGCAGCACGTGCCCTGGGAGGGGAAATTGTTGCTATTCGCGGCAGTTATGATGATGTCAATCGTACCGCCCATCAATTAGCTGATCAAACTGATTGGGGATGGGTGAATATGACTTTGCGCCCCTTTTATGCAGAAGGCTCAAAAACCGTTTTCTGGGAAATCTTGGATCAACTAGGAGAAACGCCGACTGATGTAGTGGCTCCGGCTGCATCCGGTAGTTTGTATAGCAAACTAGCTGCTGCTGCCGACCAATCTCGGCCCGGTCATTCAATCCGTTTTCATGCTGCTCAGGCAGAGGGTTGTAGCCCTATCGCCCAGGCTTTTATAAGCGGAGAAGATCATCCTCGGCCGGTGCGACCTGAAAGTCGTGCTCACTCTCTGGCTATTGGTAATCCTGCTGATGGGGCTAATGCTCTACGAGCCGCTCGCCAAAGCGGAGGTCAGATTGTAAGCGTTCCCGAAGAGTTTTTACCCCAGGGCGTAGGGCTGCTTGGCAAGCATAGCGGCGTCCTAACTGAATCAGCTGGCGCAGTAACGACTCTGGGTGCAGAACACCTAGCTCGCAAGGGAGCGTTTGATGCCGACAGCAGAGTTGTTTTGGTGATTACTGGAGATGGACTCAAAGGCACAGACCTGGTAGAAGATTCTGTCGCAAAAGAATTGAAATCAGTTCCGGCTGACCCGCACCAAGTACTTTCTCTGCTGGATAACACAGCAGTAGTACTATAAGGGTTTTTGGTTTTTTCGGATTTAGAGCAGTATGCTTATCGAGTGAGCGAAGAACTTCACATCGAGCAAAATTGGTTTCAAATGGACGGACGTGAGTACGAGATGTCCAAGATTATTATTCCTGGGACGGAAGGGTTGCTGATGTCATTGATGCAAAACCCATCTGATGAAGACCAGGAAAGCTGGACTTTCGAAGTGGAGATTGTCCTGCCTGATGCAGACCAGCCAGGGCCTTTCCAAGGACTAGATACCCAGGTTGACCGTTCAGACCGCAGGCTAGTTCTTTCTTCTGGCATTGCTTTAGCTAAGCGTGTCTTAGAGGGACAACCATTTGAAGGTTCCTGGGTCGGTCAAGTAGTTGCCCAAGCGGACCTGGAGACCCCAGCAGTGGTAATGGCTTGGGGTGTGCTGCCAGAGATCGGTGATGTGGCTGTTTCAGCTGCACATTCAGAGAGCGCAGAACAAGCCGCCGCGCTGCTTCGCACCTTGGTTCCCGGCTTACATCTTCCTTCCTAGTCCAATGCAAAAACGGCCTGGTTGTTTGGCCCTTTGACGCCTGCGGTAACTCCACTGAAAAAGATGTGCACATTTTCTAATGTGTTGCAGTAGGTTCTGCTAGACACCCGAAGATCATGTGGTCTTCAAAAACTCAAGGAGAAACAAAAACAATGTCAGACAATATTGAACGTGAAAGCGAGCAAATTGCTGAAGAAGCACGCGAGGTAGTAGCCGAAGCATTTGAAGCCGCTCGTAAAGGCGAAAGCGATTCGGTTAAGCCAGGCAGCATCTTTGGTAAAAAGAAGGAAGAAGTAAAAGCAGTTACACCTTCTTCTGCCCCGGCGGCAGCAGAGGAAACCAAGCGTGAAGTAAAGACTGTTCCTGCTTCAGCTCCGGCTGGATCAGGTGTTGATGCTGAGCGTGCCAAGATGGAGCGTGAGCTAGCAGTTGCGCGTGAAGTATCAGAGCGTGAAATCCGCTCCATGCGCGAGCAAGCTGAAGCTGATGCCCAGGAGCTGCGTGACAGCGCCTCTTCAGTCCGTCAGCGTGCCCTTGCTGACGCGCAGGCCATCCTGACCCGCGCAGAGCAGAGTGCTGTTGAAATCAAGAATGACGCAAAGGAGTCATCAGAAAAGGTTCGTTCGGAGTCAGACGAATACTCAAGCCGTACCCGTAAGGATGCAGATGAGTATTCAGAGAAGACCCGGACCAGCGCAGAGCAGGCAGCCGAGCAGATGCGTATGGAGCTTCACAAGACTGCTGAGCTTCAGGCGGATTCAATTCGCAAGAACGCAGAGATTGCTGCCGGTGGTCTTGTGGCCAAGGCTCGTGACGAAGCCGAGGTGCTCCGCGCCGAGGGCGAAGAGTCACTTCGTCAGGCTCAAACTGAAGCTGCCGAGATTATGCGTGTAGCCAGAGAACAAAGCGAAGCGCTTCTTATGCAGGCTCGCAATACAGCCGACCAGGCCGAGCTTGACTCGACCACACTTTCTGAGGCAACCCAGGTGCTTATTCGCAACCTGGAAGGTGTCGCAGAGCGTGCCAGCAAGGACCTGCAGCACATGCACAAGGTTCTTCATGAGCGCCTTCAGGTTACAGCTGTTGAAGCTGACCTGCGGACCAATGGCGAGATCGAAGGATGGCAGGACACCGTTCTAATCGAGAGCGGAACATCCAGCGATACAGCTGCCGAGATGACAGAGGAGAGCGGCGAAGACGAGTAAAGCTGATATTCGGGTGTCACCCTTATGGGGCGGTCTTCGGGCCGCCCCTTTTTTTGCCTTGGTGGAGTACAATTAGAATATGATTGATTTTGATTTCCACCGTATTTGGGACACTCGAAAAATGGAGAACAGGTTTCGACGTGTTCTTGGACTGCCTCCTCTGCCCGAGGGTTGGATTGGGCCGGGATTCCGGATTATGCCAGAAGAAAATGGGCTGCGTCGAATGGAAATGCTAGACCCTGAAGACAAGCAGAAAGATCTGGAGCAGGAGAGACAGGAGGGCTGGCGCCGCCGCTGGGCGTCTGGATTAGCATTAATGCCTTGGACGGTGGAGAGAGGAATACAAAGCGCTTACCATCGAAATGTTGATCCTGTACGCCGCACACGCGCTCTATCACAAATTGGAGAGTCTCGCTGGCTTACCTTCTCCAGTCCGTATATTCTTGAAATAGGAGCAGGCGGAGAAGTAGAAGGCATATTACGCGCTCCCGGATGCAAAGGACTCAGTTTTACAATCGCTACTCTAGGTTATTTAGACTCACAATCCAGGCAGGAGTGGAGCAAGGGCAGCGTTCTGAATACAGCGGAGTATGGCACAGACGTGTATCTGGTAGTTCCAGAAAAAACCCTGACTCCGGAAAACATACTTAAAGCATTACAGCATTGGTACTTGGAAACCTACAGCTGGGATGATCAGCATTGGAGCAGCCGTGAAGATCATCTGCCAAATTTCCAAATTGATGTGGAATGGCAAGAATGGAGAGAGTACTGGCGTCAGGGACTCCAGAAGAAAGAACTTAGTATGTCTGACCAGGAATACCAGCAGCATCGCAAGAAGACCCTTGCTCGTTACAATCGAGAAAACCGGGCAAAACGGGAAAAGCTCTACGAGAGATTCGGTTTAAAGTAGTTTCTGACTGAACGGGCTGGTCCCAGTAATATAGGAGAATGAATGAACCAAACTCCGCTCAACCTTTAAGCCTTCTTGAACCTCTGGGAATATATGGATGGGAAAGAGTGGAGCCACTGGTCATGGCCGGAGTGCTTCTAGGTGAGCCTATTCTGCTTGTATCAGAGCCTGGTGCCGCTAAAACCTTCCTTGGACAGACTCTTGCTAAGGCACTGAGTACCCCCGAGAGGCCACTTCATTTTGGCTACTACGATGTCTCTAAAGCTAATTTCGAAGATATTATTGGTTTCCCTAACCCGGACGCTTTCCGCCAGGGTCGTTCTGAGTTCATTCATAACCAATTGACTATATGGGATAAGCAGATCGTGATGGTAGATGAAGTCTCCAGGGCAGCTCGTGAAACTTCAAATAAGTGGCTTGAGATCCTAGGCAGTCGTATGCTAATGGGTAATCCTCTCCCCCTGAGGGTTATTCTTGGCGGCATGAACCCTCAGGGCCATGCTGGTACACGCCATCTTGACGAGGCTTTTGCTGACCGTTTCCTTATGTTTATACGTCTTCCAGAGTTTGTTGACATGCCCCAGATTGTGCGCGAACAGATTCTAATAGGTAAAACCGGTCTTGATGCTCCAAGCGTTGGCTATTGGCAAGGGGTTTCTGACGATGGCCGCCGTGAAAGCGTGATCGCGGGAGAAGGATTTAGCAGAGGTGCACAGAACCTTAGGCAAGTACTACAACTGGCTGCAGGGCATTACGAATATCTGCAGAGCGGAGAGTTCTCTTTCCGAGCGGCTAAGTATGTTGACTTGATCGCCCGGGCTTTAACTGAAGCCGGAGTTCACTTGGAAGCTAGAAGGTTGAAAATGCTGCTACGTTCTCTTCAGGCCACTGTTGCTGTTCGTATGGCACAAAATAACGTGCCTCTGGGCCAGCAGCCTGACATAGAGGATGCGATTGTTGCTGCCGGGTTAGTTGTGGAAATGGGCATGCCTCATCCTTACACTGCTAGCGGAGAGCTGACCGAAGAACAGATAGAGGCAGCCCACCTTCAAGCGCTACCAGCCCTACGGGATGATGTATCGCAACTTATGCTCTTCCAATCTACTTCTCAAGCAAGCCGTTTGAAAATGTTATTTTCGCAATCTTATCCCCCTACGGTCCAAGAAAAAGTATGTGCTGATTTTCTTGCCGACCAGAGCATGGAAGCCGATATGGCTTCTTGGGTAGCAGCACAACTGCTGCTAGCCCCTCAGGCCACAGTTCTTCCTGCTCATTGTCTAGATAAGATCTCTCGCCGTTTCAGAGCTTGCGAGGAGAAGATGAGACGTACAAGTTCAGTACAACTTCAGGCTGATGCAAAGATCGCCGAGCAGTATCAGGCCTATCAACAGGTTTCAGAACTTATTGAGCAGGTTGAACAGCAAGCCAAGGACTATGCCGGGCCTCGTATTGCATGTGCCTGGGCACTTGGTCAAGCAGAAGAAGACCCAGAGCGAGTATTGGAACTATATCCTAAGGCACTAGAGGCTTTAGAGCAGGCTATGCTTGAGATGCAGCCATTATGCCTTGAATGGGGCATAGAAGGCGCTGACTCTTGGCAGCCCCAAACTCTTTAGTCTTCCAGCTGAATTCTGTATTCAATCTTCTCGGGGTCAGAAGCTTCCAGTAATTTGCATAAAACACCTTCATGTCGCACCCAGATCTCTGGAATGTCAATGAGCGACTCCGCATACATTGCGGCTGCTTCGGGAGTTTGAAACCAGCGTTGACAGTAAAGACTTTGTCCTTCTCCCCACTGTGGGTTTGCAAGTTGAATTATCCACCGGCTCATGCCTTAGCTCCTATCTCTTCTGCTCTACCTAGGATTAGTTTAACAGTTCTCTGAATATTATCCATAGCACCGCGCAAAGCCTCTGTTTCTTGGCCCTGTGCCCAATGAGCAATATAGTGAGCCTGACGTTTAATGGGAAGTCCATAATGCTGTGAAAGGACGTAAGCTACGCTTTCTGCTTCTACTTCTTTGCGGACCCTGTCGTCGTGACTCCTGTATTGGGCTTGACCCTGATGCATAAGAGCATGGCCTAGTTCGTGGGCTAGAACGCGCGCCTCTTCTTCAGCTCCTAAACCCTGGCGCGTAGCAATAACGCGATGAGGAGGCTTGTCATTGCCATCCGGGATTTCCATGTAAAATCCATTCGCATCTGGCTGAGCGGCCAAGGACATATTCACTGTGCTGCTGTATTGGAAGTCCGGATCATCGGCTCCACCTAGGAACACCTTAACTCCGTTTTCTTGAGCGATTTGGGTAAGCTGCGATACTGCTTCTTGGGAACTAGGGGTCTCTGGGGTTAGGTCTTGATTAATCGGATTTCCCTCCCGATCAGTCATCGGCTCCATTTGTGAAATATCCCAGGTATTTGAATCAGTTAGGATGATATTGCCGTGGTCTCCTCTGACAGGAATTTGCTTGCGTGATTTACGCTGTTTTCCGTCCTTGTCTAAAAGAGGGTTGCCATCTTTATCTTTGAGAGTCACCCAAACAGACTTAGTAACGGGGCGAAGTATTTTTAAAGCTTTTTCACCTTTTTTAATGCGGTAGCCCTGATTGGCCCACTTGGTTTTACTGGCAAGGCGTGTTACGTCAAACCCTCTTGCGTGAGCCTGAACTCTGGCCAACCAGAGATTATTCCAGGAGTAAGTCCACAGACGGTTTTGGCTCATATCAAAGATCCAGTCTTCTATTTCTTCAGGGTTGTCAGCCAAGTATTTAACGTCTTCTTCCAACTGACGAGTCATGCGCTCAACCCTTGCTTGACGATCTTCTATCTCTTGCTCCGTGAAAGCCAGTTGGGGTCCACGCGCTGGATGCCGATCAGTAGACTCCATGCCTGCTAGTATCTCTTCGGGAGTGGCTCCTTGATATGCATTTATTTCCGACATTCCAGCTGGAGCTGAGCTGCAATTAGGATCGTCTTTACCTTTGCCCATACAAGTATTCTCACCGTTTTTGCTCTTTTATGCCACCCTGTAGCCCCTAAACCGCAAAAAAGTCTCCCTAGGGGGTAGATGCTATGATTACGGTATGTCCGTAGACAGCGAATCCAGGAAAAAGCGAGTCGAGAGCAAAGCCAGGCAAGCTATAGAAGACTTGGCCCTAATGGACTTGGCAGCAGCGGCTTCGGTCCTACGGGTAGGCCATATAGAGGTCGTAGACGACCCTTCTATTCCGACGGCCGCCTTACAGAGAGAACATGGATTCAGCCAGGCTAGGTTTCGCATCGTGCTAAATGAAGAATTTTGTGACCGCTCTCAGCGCGACGTTACAGCAATTATTCTTCACGAACTCTTGCACCATGTAATGAGGCATCTAGACGGCGAGAGACTTGGCCCCAACCATCATCTCAGTAACATAGTGGAAGATGCGTTTATTAACAGAACAATTCACCTGCTTAATCCGGACCTATCTGGATTCTTCTCTGATTTTTATCAGGAAGACACTATGCCACAACTATTGCTTCGTCCAAACTCTCGACCTTCTGCAAGTAGCGATCTTCAGCTCTACCGCGCTCTTCAGGAAGGGCACATCACTGAAGCAGACCTTTATGCAGCTCTACAACAGTCGGGAGCTGACAAAAGTCCTGTGCAGCTGATTGGCTCGCACGACGATCCTCTGGATGGTCGTTCCGCTATTCCAGCTGCTGGTGCTGAAGAGTTAATCAAAGAAATTAGCGAACAAATGAAAACCAGGGGAAACCGCGGCAGAACCGAAGCCAGTAAACTTGAGAAACTAGCAGAAGATTTTCTTAAGCTAAGGCAGGCGCAGCGAGCAGCTCCCTTGCAGCGTGCAATGCAGAGGGCTGTTACCGAGCATCTGCAGTCGGCCTTATTGCAAAAAGTAGTAGGCAGCTCAGGTAAACCAGTCAGTAGGAGTCCCCTGATGCCGGAAAGGCCAAGCCGCCCTGATATGTACTGGGTACTAGCTGGAATGGAGCCTGTATTATGGAGAATACCGGAAAACGCTCAGGAGCGAGGTGCTGTTGCTGTTTATCTTGACGTCTCCGGTTCTATGAGCAATTACATTGCTACTGTTTATGAATGCTGCTTGGCTTTTGAAGAATATCTTGCTACCGATATATACCTTTTCTCCAATCAGGTTGAGACCATACAGATTGACCAATTAAAAGCAGGCAAAGTTCGTACTACCTATGGGACTGATTTTGACTGTGTGGTTGATCATTTTCTGGAACACCCCGAGCTTCGAAGAGCTGTGCTGTTTTCAGATGGCTATGCTGGATTAGACAGGAGCCTGCATCAAAAGCTTCAGGCCAGTAATCAGGAAATAATCGGTGTCATTACTCCCCGGGGACAAAGGCGAACTATGGAGTCTTTCTGTGCGGAAATTTTTCAGATGCCTGAGTTGATCTGAATACGGATAGGTGTAGTAGTATCTACTATGTCGCACAACTCAATCCTTGCGGGTATGCTATGCAAAACCTCTAATTTCTTAATGAGGTACTCTGTATCAGGTGGAATGGGGCCAGCACTTGCAGAGCTAATTGAGCGTCCTTCTCCAGAATTACTGAGAGAAGCAGAAGAGTGTCACTGGATGTTGATGCAAGGCATCGCGCAGCTGCTAGAAATAAAGCAGGACATGTTTTTAGGCAGGGAAGAACCACTGGTAAGCTACGGAAGAACTCTGGCTCAGCAGGCTGAGCAACTTAACAATCTTTATTCCTCCGGATTGCCCAATCACTTGCAGGAATACACTCTTCTGGCCATGTCTCTTGACCATACTCTTCAAGAACTATATCAAGAAGCCTCTACTTTTTAGTTTTGGCAAGCAGGGCACCAGTGAGTCCCTCGGCCTGCTACAACACTTTTCTGCAGAATACCACCACAGCGTAGACATTCTTTCCCAGACCTGCCGTATGCACGCAAATGGCTAAGCATGTCTCCCTTGCTTCCATCAGCATGGCGGTAATCAGAAAACGACAGGCCTTGAGCTTTGAGTGCTCGCCGGATGATTTTAGTACGCGCCTTGTTTAACCTAGACCAGTCATCTGGACTCAAGCTTTTTAAAGGACGCAGGGGGGATAATTGAGAGTCCCATGCTATTTCGTCTGCAAGGTAGTTGCCTATGCCTGCAAGCCTGCTTTGATCTAAGAGAGCTGCTTTTAATTTAATATCTGAACTTCCCAGGGCTTCTGCGAGCTGCTTGTCATTTAATTTAGCTAATGCATCCACTCCGATTCTTGGACCTAGGGCCTCATAGGCGCTTCGCATAGTGCTAAAGAAATGCATTTTTCCAAACTTTCTTGGGTCTACATACCAAGCATCTCCTTGGTTTGTGTGTATCTCGGCAATGCAATGTTTGGTTGGCTGAGTACCCCATATCCATCCTCCAGTCATCCCCAACCCAACTACCAAGCATGAAGGCTCGCTGGAGCCTGGATTAGGGGATAGAATAAACTGCATTCGCTTTCCCCACCTTTGAATATCAAGGATCTGTTTACCTGATAATCCCCTAGGATTGCCTACTTGTAATAAGCCTGGATGATGTACAATGAATTCCTGGATCGTAGCATCTTGCAGCTCTACTTTAAGCTGGTCCACTAGAGTTTGGACTTCGGCTAATTCTGGCATACATTAAACTTACTTGAAACCGTGTAAATAGTGCCATGAAAAGCAGGACAAGCTAACATGGAATTATGAATTCAAGTCCAGAACAGCCATGGGAGACTCGCTCAGGTGAAAAGCTTGAGAATGCTGGCCCCCGAAGCGGAGAAGACCTTGCTGCTCTTCAAAGAAGGCAGAATGCCCTTAAACGTGACCGTGTAGCTGTGGCTCAGCAAAAACAAGCTCAATCTCAAGCAGATCTGAATCGTTTAGAAGAGCGAGCAAAGCTCCAAAGAGTAAAGGAGATTGTTCAATCTAAAGTTTTTAAATTAACCGCTTTATCTGTAACAGCTGTAATTGTGCTAGGCATTGGTGGATGGATTATCACTCACCCCAGTGCCCAAGCTGAGGATTTCCAGAATACTCTGCCGCGCATCAATCTTCAGGCCGCCCAACAGTTGGGTGCTGATGCTCAACCCCAGATCAAGGAAACAGAGAAAGCCTGGGAAGTCTCTTACCTGGTTCGGCCTGGATCACTAACGTTTGATACCCGAAGAACAGTTGGCCCATGCGGTGCAGTCTACAGGGTTTCCAAAGACCAACCTAGTCAGGATGTATTGAGATGGACTACAGTAGTAATGAAGCCTTGTCGCTCTAAGTAGCTCGGGCAGGGCGAGTATACCGCCAAGTCCCGTAGCACACGATACTGGAAACAGCAGCTCCGGCACCCAGGGCAAATACAGGCCACAGGGCTAATAGTCCATAAGACCGGCTAGTCATAAGCCAAGAAGGAAGGTTGGAGATGTTCTGGCCAAACGAAGAGCCAATTTTAGGATCGACCCACCATCCCGCAAGACAAGCCAGCATACTGGCCGCCAAGGTAACTGTAAGCAGTTGCACCAGGAGCGGCGCTGTAATAGTCCATAGGCTGCCTCCCACAGAGCTCATGGTAGCTACAGTGTGCTGTTCTGAATAGATAGCTGTTCTCACTACTGCCATGACCACCATGACGGCAATAACGGTTAGCAGCAATGCCCCAATCAAAGCCATTTGCCTTAGATAATCGGATACAGCTGTTAAGCGCTTGACCAGCTCTTCCAGGTAGGTAGCTTGTTCTATCCCTTGGAGTTTTAGAACCTGGTTTCTGACGGTAGCCATTTGCTCTGGGTCTTTTACTGAGATCTCTAGGGCTTCAGAGAATACCCAGGCAGCTGGTGCCGCTTTCAAGTCTTTGATGTTTCGCAGGAAACGAGTTCTAGCTTCGTTTTCTGAGACGATATGGACATTGCGCACTTGTGGTATCTTTCGGACCTGGGCTGCCAATGAGCTAGCTGGTACAACAGAGCGGTAGGAGGTATTATCCTGTTTAATCATCGCCGTTACCACCAGCTGGTCTTGAACTTTTGCTGCTGCCTGATGAGTATGTGCCGCAGTAGCGACCATGACATAAACTACAAACAGCAACAGTGAAATAACTATTCCGGTTACGATGCTCCAAAAACGATTACGCCACAGCAGGCGCATGCCCTGAATGAAGTAAAGCTTTCCGTAGTACATACCACTGTTCATAGCATAAACTTACTGCTTTTCAGAGATAATATCTTTTTCTGTTAAGGAGCAACTAAAGCACCATTTAACAGTTTCCAGCCAGCAGGCATACTGCGAGGGCGCCCAAGGATTCCCGACCCTGTGGAATTGGTTAAAACTGCTCCTGCAAGCTGTGTCCCAGACAGATCTGCACCCTGGAAGTTGGCACCCTGGAGATTAGCATTCATTAACACTGTATCAATGAACTTTGCACCGGTTAAGTTTGCTCCTGAGAGATTTGCTCCTCCCAGGTTGATTCTTGAAAGATTCATCCCAGACAGGTCTTTACCTGAAAGACCAGCCCCAGGACCTAGCAGCATTCCGTTGCGCACCGTCCAATTGGGTGGCAGGCTTTTTGGGTTGCCTGTTAATCCACTGCTCGTCAACCCCTTGAGCAGAGTGGTTCCCATAGATACACCATGAAGGGAAATATTCGTGAGTACGGCATCTTGCAAGTTAGCTATTTTAAAATCGAATCCAGCAACTGAAATGCCTGTGAGATGTACTTGCGGACCAATAATCGCCGACCCCCCATTACCTCCCACTGCTTGCCATCCGCGAGGAAGTTTACCTGATATTGGTACACCAGTTGATCTTACCTGGAATATCAGCCCAAGCATGTTAGCCCCCGACCACACCGTGCCTTTGATCTTAGCTCCGCTTAATTCCGAACCTTGGATGTTGGCATTGGGCCAAGATGAATTTTCCAGGTTGCTGCTGGTGAAATTAACATCTTGAGCACTGGCCCCAGAGGCCGAAGCTTTGCTTAAATCGCTGTTTGATAAGTTGGCGTTGTCTAGCACAGCCCCTGCCAGTTTTACGCCGGGCGCTTGAAGACCAGAAAGGTCAGAGCCAGAAAGATTTGCTCCTCTTAAATCGGCGCCCGTTCCGCATAAGAATCCATTGGCTAGCCTCCATCCCGTTGGTATGCTTGCGGGGTTGCCGACCAGCCCTCCGCTGGCAATACCATCCAGGGTTGAGCTTGCAAGTTGAGCGCCTGTTATATCTGCACCCGTTAGTATGGCTCCGGAGAAGTTCGTGTTTTCGCCATCCAGATTACTAAGGTCGGTATCTGTCAGGTCTGCTCCGTCTAATTTAGCTCCTGGCCCTATTAGGTAGCCTTGGGTTAGACGCCAATCGGCTGGAAGGATAATTGAACTGCCACTGATACCCGAACTAGCCAGTCCTCCTAGTTGTGCTTGCGACAGGTCTATATTACTGAGATCGGCATCCTGAACTGACAGGTTGCGCCAATCTGCTGTGGGTCCGCCCAGTAGTACCCCTGCTTTACTGTCAACCATTTTCCAAC
>Ga0214923_10002373_pt1 | contig 25169 bp, 27 predicted proteins | sample LL1510_MetaG_FD_177993 | JGI IMG/M metagenome (GOLD analysis project Ga0214923, IMG submission 177993) | Freshwater microbial communities from Lake Lanier, Atlanta, Georgia, United States - LL-1510 | ecosystem: Environmental > Aquatic > Freshwater > Lake | place: USA: Georgia | collected...
TCTATAATGTTGTATCAGGCGCAGGACAATTTAGATTGTTTTGGGACAATCAAACCGCAGGGATTCCAGCTAATTCCCGGGGATTATCTAGTAGTAACGGAACCTCATGGACTCCATTTTTGTCGGGGTCTACTTTAACAGCAGAAGTTTTTGTTTCTGCACCGCCCGCTTTAACTGCTGGAGAAACATATTTCCTTTCACCAACAACTGCCGGTAAAATTACTACATCAGATCCTACAGTGGTTGGCCAAGTATCTAAACCTCTTGGTGTTGCACGCTCTACAACTGCGTTTGAATTTTTCAACATGCGCGGTTCAGTTGTTGGTGGCGCTAATGCCAGAACGCAGATTTCTTTATCTAATAATGCAATAACAACAATCCAAGTGGCCTCTGCTTACGATGCCGGCGAATTAACTGGCTGGGTAACTATTGACGCAACTACCGATTATCGTTTTTATGTTCAAGCCCAGTTTGCTAAAAACGGCGCCGGGACTGACTATAACATTTCATACCAAACTATGGGTGATGTTCCGCCGCTTGGATTTAGCGTTACTATCACTGCTGCCGGTTTAATACAAATTACTCTGCCAAATATTGCAGGATTTGTTAATGCCAGCGTTAACTTTGCATTAAACGCTCCAGCTGTTGGCGCAACCTTTCCGTTAACAATTGGCGGAAATAATATAGTTGCAAATTATAAAGCAGTAACAGGAACGTACACAATTAATGCTTCGGACTATTATGTTTCAGCATCAGGTGCAGTGGGATACACTATCAATTTGCCGGCAGCATCTACAGTGTCCGGTAAAATATTTGTTGTAAAAAGTAGGCTAAATGCTGGCCAAGTTTTGACAATTGACGCAAATGGTTCGGAAACTATCGATGGAACTTTAACCGTTGGCTTATTCCAAAACGAATCTTGCCATTTAGTTAGCAATGGCACATCTTGGGAGATGTTCTAATGGCATTTTTAGGCATTGCGCCAACCGGAACAGTATTACCGTTTGCAGGCTCGGCAGCACCAGAAGGTTGGGCATTATGCGATGGCAGTGCTATAAGCCGCACAACCTATTCAAAACTATTTGGTGTTATTTCCACAACATATGGAGTTGGTGATAATTCAACAACATTTAATGTTCCCGACATGCGCGGTGTTTATCCACGTGGAGCTGGAACAAACGGAACAGCAAATTATGGTGGAGTGACAGGACATACGCCAGCCGGTGGAGCTTTAGCTGCAAAAGGCGGACAAAAAACTGCCAAGAATGGATTAACGGCAAGTGCTAACAGCAGCAACATCAGCGCCTTAACACTTAATAGTAGTTCTATAACATTAACAATGAACAGCAGTTCTGTTTCTGGTAGCGTATCTGTAGGAAATAGTACAGTTCCAACGGACGGAATCATGCGTCCAACAGGCAGCACTAATTCAGGCGCAAAAACAGTGATTGACGATAGATGGTCAGATGGAAATTTTTATAACTGGGGTGCCACAACTCTACCAAGTTCTTCTCACAATCACTCGGCAACCCCATCATTGACAGCCGCAGCGCAAACTTTGTCCACAGGCACAGCAGCTGCTCAAACTTTGTCTTCAGGAACAGCATCAGCACAAACTATTACTGTAGGTGCAGGTGATACGGAAACAACACCAGCATTTTTAGCTCTTAATTATATTATTAAGTTATAAGAGGAACAAATGGCAAACGCAGCATTATTAGCAACATTAGGAGACCAAACTTCGTCCCAAGCTGCGGGCGCAATCTCTGCATTAATGCCATCAGGCGTTATTTTGCCATTTGGTGGCTCATCTGCGCCACCAGGTTGGCTATTATGCGACGGTTCAGCAATTAGTAGAACAACATACGCAAATTTATTTGCTGCGATTGGCACATCGCACGGTTATGGCGATAACTCCACCACATTTAATTTACCAGATTTTCGTGGTCGATTTATGCGTGGTGTAGATGGAACAGCAGGACGAGATCCAGATAAAGCGACTAGAACCGCAGCTGCGACTGGAGGTAATACGGGCAATAATGTTGGGAGTATCCAAACAAACGCTACCGCTAAAAATGGATTGTCTGCAACAGCGGGAACAGTAACTACAACAGTAAACGGGCTTAAAAATCAATTAAATGGAACTTCTGGTGGCGTATCAGCCGGCCATTATCATGGAATTAGCGGAGAAGGTGATCATACTCATCAGCAATACGTAACAGCAAATCCTGGTTTAGGTCCGTATAATACCCGTCTTGATTATAATTCCGATGCTAATAACCTTGCCACATATCCGCAGGTTCAAACGGGTGGTGCTGGAGCTCACTCTCATGGTGGTGGAACGGGAGGTCAAAGTGTTGACCATTCCCACTCTTGGGATTTTGGGGGTTCTGCAACTTTTTCTGCATCAGGGACAACACCAGCACAAGCTGTTACAGTTGGTAATGGAGATAATGAAACAAGGCCATTAAATATAAACGTTAACTATATTATCAAGGTATAGAAAATGTCAAGTAGTGCAATTTCTGGACTTACAATTATCGATTTTCCAGCGGGAATGATTATGCCATACGCCGGATCATCAACGCCGGCAGGTTGGTTGGAATGTAATGGGGCAGAAGTTGATATTTCTGCATATCCGTCATTATCAGCGGCACTTGGAACTACTTGGAATAATGCTAAAAATCCTTTAACTGGTGCAACATATGCAAGCCCAGCAGCGGGAAAATTCCGTTTGCCAGATTTAAGGGGTTCGTTTTTACGAGGATCTTCCGGCGGAGCTAATAACGCACAAGGTGTTGCGACTGGATTGGCGGAATTTCAAACACACAAAACTGCTAAAAATGGATTAACAGCAACTTCTGGTACGAGCAATCTTAGTGCATTAACAATGAACAGCAGCAGTATTTCATTAACAATGAACAGCAGTAGTGTCTCCGGCTCAGCAACTTCAGGAGGTATAGATCATACCCACACTGCAGGTATTTACAGAGTTACTGCAGATTTTTCCAATGGTACCACCGGCTTAATTCGAAACGGCGGTGCTGCAACTCCATCTAGCTATGGTACTGCAGAAGCTTCAAGTGGTGCTTCTGCATATAACCATACTCACGGATTGTCCGCAACAGCAGCCGCTCAAACATTATCAACTGGTTCAGCCGCAGCTCAAACAGTTTCATCTAGCACAGTAGCGGCACCTGCTATTACAATAGGGGCTGGCGATGCCGAAACAAGACCAGATGCAGTTGGTGTTAGATATTTGATTAAAATTTAAGGATTTATTATGGCAACATATACATCTAAATTCAAACCAACTCCAGTATTTATGAAGGACTTTTACCTTCAATACTATGTTGTTACTCTTACATCTGGTACAACTCTAACTGATTTGCCAGTAAATTATCTTTATGCATGTAACTCTGCAACAGCCATAACTGTCGTCTTGCCTTCTGCAGTCGGAAAAGACGGTTGCGTTTTGTTCTTTAAAAATATAAATACTGGTAATGTAACTATTGATGGTAATGGTTCACAAACAATTGATGGACAGTTAACACAAATTTTGCCACAATATTCTTCATTTGAATTAGTGGCACTTAATGGAAACTGGTTTATTAAATGACGTTATTCAACTTTGTGCCGACAGGCTCAATTTTGCCATCTTCCGAATCTGCAGCACCATCAGGATGGTTGTTGTGTGATGGCTCTGCAATTAGTCGAACAATTTATCCCAATTTATTTGCTGCAATCGGTACGACTTGGGGAAATGGAGATGGATCTACTACATTTCACTTACCAGATTTAAGAGGCCGGTTTCTGAGGGGAAGAGATGGGGGAGTAGGTCGCGATCCCGACCGCGCAACAAGAACAGCCTCAAATCCTGGTGGCAATACTGGAGATAACGTCGGAAGTGTGCAAGGCCATGGATATAAAACCCATAACCATGGCGTAACTACGTCTGGCGGCACTACTGGCAACGAAAGTGCAGATCACTATCACAGCACTGGATACGTTTCTAACGACCATAGCCATTGGGCTAATGGCAACGGTGATCATTATCACTGGCAAAACGATGCATATTGGGCAGAATCTAATGGTGGAAACCAGAGTCTACGAGGAGAGGGATATGGAAATGATTATGATAATCAACCGTGGTATAGATGGATTACCTATAGTAATGCCGGCTGGCATGATCATGGAACGGGTGGAGTTAATTCAAACCATGTACATGGAACTGGTGGCAGAAGCGCTGGCCATTCGCATGCAGTGACGACCTCGGTATCGGTAACGGCTAATGGCGGAAACGAAACAAGACCTAAAAACGTAACCCTAAACTATATTATTAAAATATGACTTTTTTTAATTCAATACCATCAGGAACAATTTTGCCATTTGCAGGAACAACTGCTCCTGCTGGATGGTTGTTGTGTGACGGTTCAATTATTAGCAGAACGGTATATGCAAATTTATTCAATAAAATATCAACAAGTTTTGGAAACGGTGATGGATCTTCCACTTTCCATTTACCAGATATGCGCGGAAGGTTTGAGCGTGGCAAAGACAGCGGCATAGCTAGAGATCCAGACAGAACTGCCAGAACGGCTTCAAATCCTGGTGGTAATACTGGAGATAATGTTGGAAGTGTACAAGACCATACGTATTCTTCTCATACTCACACAAACTCTGCCAGCGTTTCTACTGGTGGTGAAAGCGTAGATCATTCGCATAATAATACTGGCTACATTAGCGCAGATCATGGACACTATGTCAATCCTACTGGCGATCATAACCATGGTTCAGACGATGCTTATTTTTCTGAGTTTAATGGATGGAATAGAGGATTCCAAGGCAGTAATCATGGTGGACATTGGAGCAATAGTGTAGATTCTACATGGCAAGCTACCGAATCTCAAGGCTGGCATGATCATGGAACAGGCGGAGTTTCTGCTAACCATTATCACGGTACAAATACGGTATCTGCGTGGCACACCCACACAATACCATTTAACTTATCGATTAATACAGACGGCGGAAACGAAACAAGACCAGTTAACGCAAATATGAATTATGTGATTAAAATATGACTTACTTTAACTCTTTACCACCAGGAATTGTTATACCGTTCGGAGGACCGACCGCTCCTGCTGGATGGTTGTTGTGTGATGGCTCTGCAGTGAGCAGGTCTTTATATAGCACTTTATTCTCTGCCATTGGGACAACTTGGGGCAATGGAGATGGATCTTCCACTTTCCATTTACCAGACTTGAGAGGTAGGTTTTTAAGAGGTAAAGATGGCGGCATAGCTAGAGATCCAGACAGAACTGCCAGAACGGCTTCAAATCCTGGTGGTAATACTGGAGATAATGTTGGAAGTGTACAAGATAACGCACACGGACATGATCATGCCAATACTCGATCAGCAACATCGGACATTCCAAATGTAAACCATACGCACGGAAATACTGGTTATATTAGTGCAGACCATGGCCATTATGTAAATCCAAGCGGAGCACACACCCATGGTCGCGTTGATGCACATTTTTGTTCCGCCCCCAGTGCTGGTATGTTTGGCACAAACCAGACATATGACTATGATAATGGTAGATTAACACACGGAACAACTTCCGGATGGGCTAGCATTGGTAATCATGGGCATTCTACTGGTGGAATTAACACTAACCATTATCACGATTCACCTGGCCGTTCAGTAAATCATACTCACGAAGCAACGCCATCGGTTACTATTAATAATAGTGGGTCTATATCTGAAACTAGACCTTTAAATGCAAATGTGAATTATATTATAAAAATATAAAATTCTTATTTAACCGGAGTATTTATGAAAATTATCATTAAAAAAGGTGAGCCTCTTTGGTCTGAAGATGGTCATCATATTTTAGATGATCGAGGATTTGCAAAAGTTAGTGAAGAATTGCATAAAGAAATTGTTATTACAAATCCAGACGCTGTCGAAAGAGTTAAAAAATCTCTTAGACGAGAAAGATGGGATGAACTGTATTTGATTGCGTTAGATAGTTCTGCAGAATTTATTAAAGACAAAGAACAACAATTATTAAATTTTGAACAAGAAAAAATCGAAAATATTAAAAATCAATTGGAAGAAAAAAACGCCAAACTACAAGCTGCTCATAAAAAAAGACAAAAAGAAATGGAGCAGGAAAATGAAAGATTCCAGCAGGAAAGAAGATTAATACGCGAAATGCAAGAATCTGAAATGGAAGAATATCACAGAAAATATGAAGAAGAACAAAGAGCAAAAGTAGCAGCGGAAGAAGCAGAGCTTGCTAAAAAACGTGCGGAAGACGAACCTAAAATTGCTGCGCGAAAAGCTAAAGAAAAGGCTGAGGCAGATGCAAAAGAAGCTTTAATACAAGATTTAGTTAATCGAATTAATAAATTAGAAAAAAAATAATTTAGGGGGCGTTCAATGAAATTGCAAAAATTAATTGTTAAAGATGTTAAAGATCTCGCCGTCGGCGCAGAAGTTGAAATAGAAAATAATTTTGTTATTCTAGATAACAAAATTATTTCATATGATATTGAGTCAAAATATATTTCAGAAGAAACTATTGATTTAGAAAATGCCGAAGAAAAACAAAAATTAGAAGAAGCTAAAAAGAAAAAGGAAGAAGCGCTACAAGAATTTAAAGAAAAACATCAAATTCGTTGCGGAATTCATTATCTTCATCAAGAACATGGAATGATTGCTATCCCTAAATCGGAAGAAAAATTTTTTGAGACAAACACAAGTAAATATTTAAAAAAACTTTTTTCTAATTTTTTTGAAAAAAGCGATTTATTATGGAACAAGTTTAAAAAAAATAAACGCGCGTATTTGTTATATTCTGAACCAGGTATGGGAAAATCTGCTTTAATTCGTCATTTCACCGAACACGCTCTTAAAACAGAAGGTACGGCGGTAGTTCAGGTTGATGGAGACATCAACTTCAATATGCTTACTCATATTTTTTTAAAACCATATGCCGATGATGTTAAACGAATTATTATTGTTATTGAAGATTTTGGCAAGCGTGATTCAGTTGCGAACTCAACGGTATTTAATCCATCGTGTTTAAATTTTCTCGATGGTACTGCTGGCCTTTTCCGCGTTCCAACAATGATTCTTTGCACAACAAACTTTGCTAAACAGCTTGGACCGCAACTAACCAATAGACCTGGGCGTTTTAATAAACTTATCAAAGTTTTACCACCATCAGATGAAGAAGTTTTTCAGCTAGTAGAAGGCATTGGTAAAATTAAAATGACTGATTCTCAAAAAGAAGCCTTTCGCGGTAAAGGACTTACGCCAGATCATATTATTGAAGCGATTATTCGCCATGAACTTGAAGAAATTTCTTTGCAGCGTTCTGTTGAAGAAGTTATTTACGAGCGGGAGGGGATGAACCAATGGAGCTAATATGGCTAATTATCAACGAGTAAGCGTGCAGTCATTACGATATTCGGCGATTATCACAGATCCCGTCGAATTTGATATTACCTCCGGTATAGTTATTGTCGACTATACCGACGATGCTTTTTATTATATCGATGTATTAAACCCATCTGCATCCCCGTTTGTTTTAAATGCTAATCAAGTCCATTTATCTAATAATCTCCAAGTAAACGCGGACTATAATGTTATAGGCACCATTTATACTGAAGATTCAGATATTTATGGTTCTGGTGATATTTATGGCACTGGAGATGTTGTGTAATGGCAAAAATATACGGCGCAACAAAATTAGATCCAGTTAATGCGCCAATTGGAATTGTCTCCGATGGCACTGCCGTCATCTTGCCCCAAGGCTTCACAATTCCGTCTGGCAAAGATGCTTCGGTTGGTCGTAATCTAACAGTTGGCGGATCTTTAACCGTAACAGGCACTATTACACTTTCTGGCGCTGTTAATACAATATCCAATACTACTAATTTGAGTGTTTTGAATGTTTCCAGTGCGGCGACATTTAGTTCTACTGTGGCAATTACCGGAAGTATTAATTCATCTGTTGTTCCAGACTCTAACGCTAGAGATTTTGGCAGTTCTTCAGTTAGATGGGGAACTGGGTATTTTTCAACTCTTAATGCAACAACAGTTACAGCGGGTAGCATTTCATCATCGGGCGCTGTAACTGCCAACTCTTTAATTGTTAGTGGATCTGTTTCCTTTCCTTCAAGCATATCTCTTTCTGGAACTACAAGTTTATCGAGTTTATCAGTTAGTGGAACTGCGACTTTTAGTTCAAACGTTTCAATAACCGGATCTATAAACACAAGCGTTCTTCCGGCTGCAAATAATACATATAATATCGGAAGCTTGGCTTCTAGCTGGGGAACGGGTTATTTTTCAGCATTGAATATTAGTAGCACATTAGCTGTTCCCAATATTACAGCATCCACCGCTATTACAAGTAAATCTTTAACTTTTTCAGATTCGAGCTATGCGTATAATGCTCAAAACACAGCTCTTACATTTTTTGGCCAAGGAACTTTTACAGGCAACTTAACAGGCTGCTCTTCTTCTCTGTCTGCCTCTTTTTCATATGTACGCGTCGGCTCTATGGTTGTTTTTTCTTCCAACGTTGCACTAGAAGGAACCAGCAACGCGACGACCATGACTTTGACCGGACTTCCTCTTTGGTTAAGGCCAACGGCAGCAGTAACTTTACCGCATATTGTAAAAGACAATGGCGTTTTGACAGTTGGACGGGTTATCATTGGAACAGACGGAACAATGACATTTTCAAAAGATGCAAACGGAACCGCATTTACTGGTAGTGGAACAAAAGGCATTCCTGCATTGTCAGGCTGTTATACAATTCAATGATGCTGTAGATTTATGTAATATAATGTATTAGAACTTATTAGGAGCTGTCATGGCTGGACAAATTCCATCGTTTTTAACAGGCGCAAACCTTGTTATTCGAATTGGTGATATTCGAGTAGCATTTGCACAAAGCCTTTCATTCCAAAGAAACGTAGCCCATACAGCAGTAATGGGTGTTGGTGCATACGATGTACTAGCTTTAGAGCCTACCAGCTTTGCCGCTAGTGGCTCTATGCAGATTTTGCGTTGGACCGATGATATGCTGGAAAAACGTAAAAATGACAAAAACACGCTTCCTGACAATATGGCAGAGACAGCATCTAAGCCAGATCTTATAGGCAACTCTATTGTTAGCGACACCGCATTTAATCCTCAAAAACTTTTATTGTCAACAACTTTTGACATTGAAGTCTACGAGAAAAAAGCAGACGAAGGACAAGTAGAAGGAACTCTTCTATTTGTTTTAAAAGATTGTCGCATTCAAAATTATAATTTTAACTTTGTTCCCGGTGAGCTTTTGGTAGAGAACGTTTCATTCCTTTGTCGAAGGATTGAAGACCGAATCGCAAAAGCCATTGACTAATTAAAGAGAGGATAACATGTCCAACAAACTTCCATTATTTCTTCTGCGCCTCTCTGTACAATTGAGGTTGACAGCGCCAAAATTGCGTATGCAGTTGGCCTAAGCCTAAATGTTGGTATTAGTCTTCAAGAGATTCGTGTTCTTGGTCAATTTGAACTAGAATCAATTGAACCAATGGCTATGATGCCTGTTACTGGTTCTTTTCAAGTTATTCGCCTTCTTACCGAGGCAGTCCGTAAAGAAAATGTGAGTGCGGCCACCAAAATGCCAAATTCTCTAGTTAGAACGAAAGAAGAGGTCGGTGACCTAAAAGGTCTTGCCAAAGATGCCGTTATTGCTAATTCTACAACTTCCGAACAAGGCACTGGTGCATTAACTGGCAGTTCAGAGCTTGCTAAGCATCTTGATCCTCGTACCATTCTTTTGTCTAAATCGTTTGACATTACTATCAAAATGAAAGTTCCATCTGTTAAGAAAGATAAGGATTGGGTTCAAGGGGACGAAACAGTGTTTATGGAAATTAAAGATTGCCGACTTTCTGGCGCTAGCGCTAGTATCTCGCCTGGGGCTCTGCTCACAGAATCGGTAGAATTCCAAGGACTTATCGCTATTCGTAAAAAAGCTGGTAAACCTGTTGAAGCTTCTAGTGTTAAGGTTAATGATCTTTAATCTTTCCGCAGCGCCTTTTTAGCTTTCTCGAAGTCTCGTTCGTATAGATGTAAACTACCGGCATTACAAATAATAGTGCCGGTTTTTACGTTTAATTGATCTGCAATTTTAGTTTGTAGATAGTGCATAAATTCAATGTCGTATGGCACACCCAAGAATATATCCCAACTGCGAAAATTAATAATACAAACTAGTTCGTCATTACGAATAATAAACTGATTATTAGCGCAACATGGCGTATCCTTATTCCCTTCCCAAAAATTTTTTGATTCGCCGTAATGCATAATTGCTTGGCGACTATCCCTGTCCTTTTTAAGAGTTTTTACCACAAATTCATAACCAGTAAGCCACTCCCCCCCACTGGTGGGGTACTTCTTGGCAAACAAGGTAAGGTATCCATAGTTGCTAGTAATAATTCCATTTTCGTCGGCAATTGTTTGCCAGAATTTGGCGGGTGCAGAATCTGCCCTAAGATTACCGCTTAGATACCAATCAAGTTCTTTTTTACAGTAATTATCGTAGATTGGTTGGCGTTCTGGTAGGCCAGTCTTTGTCCAATCCAGTTTTATCCCAAGATTAGGATTAATGACAAACTGTTTACCGACAAGTTCGTGTATCTTTTGGCCCCGTGGCGCAGAAACATATTGTGGTCGGCTATAAAGTTCTTCCAAAAGATTAAAATATACGTCATGAAAATCAGCGTAAATCATGTATTTTCCTCTTTGATACATGGTACGATTTTATTAATACGGAGACAATATATATATGGGCATCTTTCAAGAAAATCAATTTAAAAATGCTTTGCTTGGGGATCTTGACGTTGCAAATGAACGCAGAAAAGCCGAGACTAATGCTCTTCTTGATGGTAAACCATCTCCTAATTTTCCTAATTACGGCTCTGGTGCCAGAGCAAAACTTTTGGTTAATGGAAAAACGATTGGTGCTGCATTAGATGTAAGTTATTCTGTTACAGCTAGTGTAACAGAAATAAGAACAATTGATCAATATTTACCGTGGGAGATTGTTCCAGGACAAATGTCTATAAAAGCTAACTTAAGAAGAATTGTTGACCCAAATAGATCTTTAGGATCAGATTCTTTATACTCGACAATTCAGTCTTATTTGCATCAACCTTACGTATCTATTGAGATTAGAGATAAATTAGGTAATTTGCAATTTTATGCAAAAGGCATGTTTACAGATATCCAAGCAAATATTCAAGCTGGGCAAATGTCAGTGGAAGGTGCGTCCTTTGTTGGATATTATTGGCGAGAAAACGTTAAACAAGATTATTCTCCGGAAGACGCTGCTGACAGCGTTGATAGTTTAATCAAAAAGAAATTTACACAGAATTCTTTAGTAAAAAAAGTTTCTTCAATATTTAAGTGAGATTTATATGGCAAACGCTTTTGAAGGAGAGGGCGGTGGTGCCCTTGGGTTTACTGGATTTAATAGTTATTTGTTCTATAGTATAGATCCTTCTAATTGGTATAAAACATATCCATTTGTATTTGAAGTTAGAAAAAATCGTGAATTACAATGTCGGTTTTTCCTACCCATTCCGCCACAAAACTATACTATTCAAGATATGTCAACTGCAGAGGCTCATGCCACAATTGGTGGGGTTGTTGAAGAAATTAACAAACCTGTTTTTAGTATGATAACTTTAGTAGGTACTACTGGTTTATCAATTAATAGTCCATTTTTGGGAAATGGGGTTGAACAAGATTTAACAATTAATCAAAGAAAAATGTTAGATGAAATTACAAGAACAAATACATTTGCGGGTAAAATCTTATCTCAATTGCGAAATAATGTATCAGATTTGATTTCTCTCTCTTTTACCGAGCAAGAAACTTCATTGCCATACCAAGATGCGCCAAGCTCTGTTAATACCCCTTCAAAAGGGGCGTTAACTCAATTGTTTAATCCGACATCAGGGGACACAGAAAATTGGCTTGAAAAAATGAATCCGTTCAAAAAAATTGATATTCCAAACACTGCATTTACAAACGGATGGGCGTGGTCTCAGGCTTTGCGGCAATTTTTTTTAATTTATCAAAGAGAGAGATCTGAAGACTCAGCTCTGGAATTATATTTTTCTGATTATAAATCAAATACAACTTACCGGTGTGTTCCAAGATCTGCACAGTTTCAACAAAATGCCAACACCCCATATTTAATTAATTATACAATTATTTTAAAATGTTGGAATCTTTTAGATGCAAACGCAGAATTTGGTACTCAAAAAGATATCAATCGATTTGATACCGATCTTAAAGAAGTAAACACAGCTTCTATTACCGGAGTAGTGTCAAAGGTTGGAAAAATTGCTAATAACCTAAATAGGTTTCCTTCAGTTGCGGGCTCATTTTTAAGAAACTCAACTGGTTCATTTTTATGATTCACGATAGCGATCTAGTAATAGATAGCAATATAGAAAAAATAAGAAAAAAAGCTTCGGCGTTAAAATACGCCGAAATTTCTTCGTTTGAAGATTCTGTAAATTTTGTCCGTTTTTGGCTGGCCGATTATTATAAAGTGCCCTCAAAATCTTCAATATTTGATGAATATACAGTTGAAGAACTATTTTTTGAATATTATTATCTGACTACGCCTGAGAAAAAAGTTGATTCAGCATCCATAGTGCGCGAATCAGCTAAAGAATTAGCTAGTTTGTTTGAACAAGAGTTTTCCGACGAAGAACAGGTCGCTATGGACAAAATGTTTGAAAATGATGTAAATTGGTCGTTAGATGAATTGGAAAAGAAAGGAAAATAATTATGCCAGTCGTAAACGGAAAAGCTGTGTTTGATGTAAACGTAAAAGGTGAATTCAGCGGGCAAGTTTACGGGGGAAGTTTTGTTTTGAAGCTTTTTCCCACTCTAAAAGACCGCCAACAAATTGCGGTAGAATTTAGTAGGCGCAATTTAGGAAACGATTCTGATTTTGAAACACAACAGATCACAAAAGCAATCTGTGAACTAACTACGTTGTGCGAAAAATGTCCTGAGTGGTTTTCTAAAGAGAAAATCTGGGATTTAGTTGATTTAAATCCGATTGTTGCCATAAGGGAAGGTTTAGAAGCCGCTCAAAACGAGCATATGGAAGCTTTAGATAAATAAAAGAGACTATGAATGGGCAAGAACAAAGGCGGTTTTAATCAAGTCCGGCGTGATATGGAGAATGCTGCAAAGCTCGCCTCTGCAAAAAATCGCACACAAATTGTTCAAACTGAAAATATTAATAAGCTTCAAAATAGTGTAATTCCGCCCAATCAAATTAAAACCTCTGCGCAAACAGCTTCATCAAAAATATCAAATTCACCAGCATTTGGGCAGCCTCATTCTATTTATTCTGTAATTGGTGAACAAAACAAACCATCTATTTATAATACTTCGTATGCTCAATCTCAGAATCAGGCAGCTAGATTCAACACAGGGCTTTCTAATTTAAGTCAATATTCACCATCACATCAAGGAATGGGGGTTATTCAACGACCATTGATGCAAACACAAGGCACGTTTGGAAGCGGGGTGTTTGATCGTAGCCAAATTGCAAACGCACCACAATCAGCTTTGTTTATACAAAAACAAGACAGATTAGCCAGCTCTACTGATAAATTAACTCAAGCCGTTGAAAAACTTAACACAAATTTATCTAATCCATCACGATCAGGTGCCGGTGGAGCCGGAGGCGGAGGAGATGGTGGTGGCGGAGGTGGTTTAGGAGATGTTATTGAAAACCTTGGCACAAAACCTCGTAAAGGTCTTCGTGGGGGATTGACTGGCCTTGGATTACAAACTGCTGGATCTTTAATTAATTCTGGTATTGATGCATATTTAAATTATCAGTCAGAAATGGCTACCGCAGCCACTGATACCTATGCAAATATGGCTCGCTTGAGCGGTTTCCAACAGAAAAGATTTTTAAGAAATTTTCAAGATTATAGCGCAGAAGCTTTAGTTTTACGTTCTCCCGGTTTGTCTTCTACCGCCGCAACATCTAATTTAGTCGGTCGGATTGATAAATTAGCGACGGAAAATAAACAGGCAATTGATATTGCCGAAACTCAAAGAGAATTAAAAGATATTGCCAAAACGGTAATATTTGATAAAGGTTTTAATCCAAAAAACTTATTAGAAGGTTTTACTTCTGGTGGTGGTGGTGGCGCAGTTGCATCTGTTTTGGCCGGTGGCTTAACCGCTGCTGCTGATGTTGCAGCTAACGCGCCAGGTAATAATATCTTAATGCGCCAAAGCATGACTAAAGATTTATTTGGTGGCATGCTAGGCGATCTATACCTTAAAAATAGAACTGCGTTTGATACTAAAACTCTTACTGAGCAAATTAGCAAGATGGAAAACGCGGTTCTTCAAAACGAAACCGTAAATATTAATAATCTTAATAAATATCTTGGTTCTGTTAATCCGCGTATGGGTGCAACAAAATCTGGGCGTTTCTTTGACGTTCTTGAAGAATCTGCAAAAGAAGTTACAGCTCCAGCATATGACCAAGAAGGCGCGATGATTCGCACTGCCGAACAGCTCCGCGCTCCCGAAAAGAAGCAGTTTGCAAATGTTTTAGGAAGGATGGGGGTAACTGTAGGTACCGAGGCAAGCGAGTCTATAATGACTTTATTAAGCGCCGTTGGTGGTGCTGGCGCTGGAGGAATTAAAGCTTCCGATGCTGCTTCTCTTGAACGTGTTCGCCGCATGGCAGTTAGTGGTCGTGGAAACGAACAGCAATTATTAGGGCAGGCTGCTCTTTTAGGAAGAATTTCTGGCGGTGTTTCTGTCGAAGGAAACATTAAAAAGCTAGAAGAAGTTCTCGGTCGAGCAGTTGCTGTTGGAATGGATAATAGTGAATTAGGCCAAGCGTTTGTGCAAAACGTGGCAAATGTTGCCGCGCAAATGAAAACTGGTGATATTGATATGGTCTCTAAGCTTGTAGCAAATATGCAACAAGCGGGTGGTGGTCAATTAGTAGACTTTGAACGCATGCAGCGTAGTTATGGACAGGCTGATGAAGTAAGAAATAAAAACATCGGGGTTAAAACGTATACACGCGAAAACATAGCAGCGTTTTTGGACAAAGTAGACATTAAAGATAAAGACGTTGCATTAAATATTTTAGGGGAAAAATTCGGTACAAAAGACTTTCAGGTACTTGGAGATTACGCAAAAAAATTCTCCAAAACTGGAAAAATAGATACAAATGCGCCCCTGCCTGTTCGAGAATTACTCGAATCAGTAGGACGTGAAAAAGCCGGTCTATTCTCTGGCAAGGCCATGGACGACTTACGAGATTCCATGGTTTCTGCATTAGTAATGATGACTCTAAAAGAGTTTAGAGAAAAGTTTGGCACGACAAAGGGAATGTCGGCTAAAGAAATAGAAAATGTAAAATCAGAGGCCAGAAGAATAGCCGGTTCTAGCGGCGTAATGGTCGAAGATATCATAAAAGGTACTAGATCAAACCTTAATCTTGGTGGAAGTGCCTCTAATGACGATGCAGTAAAATCTGCGGATAGAAAAAATGCTGCTGAACAGACTCGGGCTACGGCCAATACCGCTGCCGCGTTAGCTGGAGCAAAAAATGCACGGGCGACTTTTTTTGATAAAATCTCCGAAGGTGTATTAAATATAGATCAATTACAGCAGTATAAAGATCTAAATATTTCAGCAACTGAAACAAAGTTGATGGAAAAGCACAAAGCTCTCTTTACTCAGAGTGTTGATCCAAGTAAATATTTTAAAGAAAAAAAGGTTTCAGCCGATGAACAGCTTCAACTTACTGGTCTATTAGGCCAATTAAAAGGTACAGAAGTTTTACCCACTGAACTTAAGAAAATTCCCGCTTCAACAGAGCAAATGGCTAAAGGCACTGTGATGAGCGGAGAACAAGCTGCAGATATTGGTTCTAAGTTTGCGGACGCCTTTTTTGCTAAATTGCAAAGTACTGGCGGAAAAATTGTTTTGGATGTTCCTGCTAAAGGAAAATAAAGGGTTATTATGAGCACTAGTAACGTTTCTCATGACATAGCCCTTATTCATTATGGTTGGAAAGACTTTATTCCAGAAGTTAATGATTTAGCAGAAAGAAGATTGGTTCGAGAAGGACTAACTTATGTTTCTTTTACAAGAACAAAAAATATCGGAAACATACTAAATTTAACATTTACAGGCAAACTGCCAGATTTATATGTTGGCGACTGGTTAGTTTTAAAAACTACAAGTAGCGGTAGATTTTCGGAAGACGAAAATAGTTCAGAATTTTATCTAAAAAAAGGATTAGTTAGATTTATTGGCCAAATTTATAATGTTAATTCACAGTATAACGTTGATGCAGATGGTATTTTGCGCAAAACGTTCAATATTTCTGTTCGTGAATGGTCACACTGTTTAAACATTCCCGTAAGATATAGTGACCAAATTCGACTTTTAAGCCTTAATCAAGAATCGCAAACTAAAGAATTAAAGAAAATTATATCTCAAGAAACTGCCAAAATACAAAACCCACAAATTAGAAAGTTCGTTGACAGTAATTGGAAGGAATATCTTTCAACACGCAAACCAGCCTTTGAAATTATTAAAAATATTTTAACAATGATTGGTGTAAGGTCTTACGCTCTTTCGGAAAGAAAAGAACAATCTTGGATTTATCTCACAACGAGCCAGTTACCGTCGATTCCCGCTCAAATTTATGAAGATCATATTTTTAAATACCAAGAAGAAAAATATGAAGAAGATTTTCCATTCAATACAGGTTTTATGGAAACTTTAGTTGGACCCCAAAAATGGGGACCCGATACTCAATTAATGACATATGATTTTTTCTCTCCGCTAGCAATTTTTGATATTGTAAATAAAAACGCAAATCGGCCAGTTACATTTATCAGCCCAGCTGAGTATTCAAAGGGCGATCCATTTCCAGAACTTGTAAAATCAATTTTGGATTCTGGTGGAGAATACGAAATTTATTCCGACATGTTATATATTGCAAATTCTAATAATAGTTCGTCGACCAATTTATGTAAACCGGTTTTTATTGTTAGAGATAAACCTATTTCTTTTAAAACATTGCAGAATTCTAACGATATCAAAGAATATAAAGAAAGCGAAAAAGATTTTGGTTTTACCTATAAAGACGATGTTCCGAGAATCACTATTCCGTTAAACCACGTTTTATCTTTATATGTTTCTTATACAAGCCAAGAAACATTTAATTATTTACAATTTAATCCAAAGGCAAAAGCGTTTATAGAAACATATGCTCAATCAGTTGCATATCGAGAAGGTCGATATAAAGACGTCCAATCTCAAAAAAGATTTGGTGGGCAGGAGTATTTTGCATCAATTGGCGAATTTATTTCCGCTCCTAAAGAAGAGCCTGCCGAAGCTCCACCTACATTAAAACGAACTGAGAAGAAAGATAAACAAAATCCAAAAACTAAAGTTGGTTCAGAACCAGAGGCTAAAAAAAATGGTGCATTGTCTGTTGATTGGTTTAAAGCATTAACTCAAAAATATCGATATTATATGCCTATTAAACATGCGATGCCTCATGTTAACGTGCAAATTATTGATAAAGATTTTCCGTTAACTGTCGGTTTAATGGTTCGTATCGAATTAGGAGAAAATAGGCCAACTATTTGTGGAGAAATCCAAGAAATTTCTTATACGACAAATATAAATGGCGAGGGTAAAATTTCTAATCAAACTTACGTAAAGTTAATAGATTTGTTAATGGAAAATCCAGAAAATCCAAGCGAGCTAATTATTATTCCAAAACAATTTTCACAAACATTATTTATTGATACTACTCAATATAATGCAGAAAACGACTCTTTCTTAAATATTAAAAGAGAGAATTAATAATGTTGTGTTTAGGTGAAATAATTGAATCATATCCACCAAATGATCCAAGGAACCTAAATAAAGTTCGAACAGAATATCTTGTCCGCTCTGTTTCGCCGAGTGGCGCTATGACTACTTATAACAATTGCATTATTATGCAAAATGTTGGTGGAGTAGATGATTTTTCCGAACTTGTTGTACAAACAACTTCAAACGACGCCCAATCTCCATATTTTGAAGAATATCCAGTTGGCGCCGGTAGCACTGTAGATACTGATGTTTCTAAACAAATTAAAAGAATTGGCGCAAGATGCGTACTCAGTTTTATGGGTCCAAATGAAACATTGCCAATTATTATTGGGTTTTTACCATTTGAAATTTATAGTGAAGACGGCGAAGAACTTCTACAAAATGTAGAAAAAAACGAAGATCAAATATTAAATAGACCAATTAATATTGAACGCATGGGACCAATGTGGCGTATGCGTATGAATGGTGTTAATCTCCATATTGATGAACTTGGTCAATATCGTATTCAGCACACAGGATTGCCTAATGTTGCTTTGCAAGATGGATATTACGGATATACCGAATGGGGTAATTCCGCCATTACTACAACTTTAGATTTCTTACAAAACGGCGAATTTAGACTTGTTGATGGGCAGCAGCAGGGATTAGTAATAAATCCCGATAAGAAATATATAAGTCTTAATAATACAATTGAAATTCCAAATAACGAATACGACCCTCTAGAAGAAGTTTTAATCCATGAACCACAAGAGGACTCCCTCTCCCCCATGGGGGAGGAGGTTCGACTTGACAAAGAAAATAAAGCTCTTATCTTAAGGTCATCCGGAACCTTTTTAAAACTCATTGGAGATAATGCCAAGGAGATAATTTTTGGCAATGAGGATAGAACTGTACAGAAGAATAAGACCGAGACTATCGTAGAAGACTCGCAGATAAAGATTGGCAAGAATAGTGTTATGAACATTGCCAAGAACTACTCGGTGAGCGTTGGCGATACCTTCGCTTTGACTTCTACACAAGGAACCCAAGCACTGATAATGGATTCGACAAAAGGAAAAGAGTCGATCTTCCTTAACCACAAGACTGGCGCACAGTTAGTTATGGACAAGGACGGTTCGGTTAAACTGACGGCTAAAGATGGCTCGTTTTTGTTTTTTGATGCCACCACGGGTGCTGCAAGCATAGTAACAAAAGCAGGGGATGTGATATCCGCAAAAGAGGGAATCGTAATTTCTGACTCGGCTGGTACTGAGCTACTCAAAATGAAAGACGGCAAGATTGAAATTAGTGCCAAGCAAGATGTTGTAGTATCTGCAACTAACGTATCTGTAAACGCGGGAAGTGTCTCTTTGGGTGCAGGAGCAGCCCTCAGCGCAGTATTGGCAGAAAAGCTTGTAGCAGCATTCAACATGCATCTTCATCCAACACCAACTGGCCCATCAGGCCCCCCTGTTATGCCACTCTTAGCAAACGGCACACCTGCACCAAATGACATTGCCAGTGGCAGCGTCAAGCTAAAGGCTTGATGCTATGCCATCAAGTTTGGTCTATACTTACAAAGTTTATAAAGATGACGAACTAATCTCCGAAAAATCTTTTAGCATTCCTATTCCTGAACTTCCCATCCCTAGCCTTGGTATTAGCCTGCCAAGTTTGAGTGTACCAGAGTTGCCAGAACTGCCTAAAATGCCACAAATAGATATACCAGCTATACCCAAAATGCCGGGTATGCCAAAGATGTCTGCCCTTGCGATTCCCGCTCTGCCATCGTTACCATCTTTAAATTTACCAATTCCATCTTTTGGAATATCATTACCAAGCTTATCTGTCCCTGAATTACCAGAATTGCCAAAGTTGCCAGAAATACCCGCTCCTAATCTGCCAAAAATGCCCGGTATGCCAAAGATGTCTGCTATTGCAGTTCCACCTCTGCCTCCGCTGCCATCATTGGATTTGCCGATTCCGTCTTTTGGAATATCATTGCCAAGTTTATCTTTGCCGGAATTACCAGAAATGCCAAAATTGCCGAGCATAGACATTCCGTCTTTACCCGGCTACAGATTTACACAATCTAAAACTGTAAAAAGCACTTAATCTATTAATTGGATTGCTTAGGCAGACATCTAATCACATTTGGGTGGGCAGATATAACTTTTTTAATCATATCTTTTTCAATCACAACTACACGTTTGCATTCTATAATCTGCTTTTTTGATTCCGAGGCCATCGTAACACTCGTCAGGAATAGCCCCAAAATCAAAACAAACAGTTTCATCTTTCGCCCAATACTTTTGGAATGTTAATCACATGCAATTTCCAGCGATCATCGCGCAGCGATTCTTCGAGGCCATTTACATACTCATCTGTAAGATACACGAAATCAACATTCTTGGATAGGTTGTTTTCTTCGAGCATCTTAGCCAGTAGTTGTGGCGACAATTCCGTACCGCCTCCACCCTGCATCTCGATTTGGGAGAAGTTACTCTTTAGGTCGATTTTGTGGTGTTCGGTATCGCAGCAATAAAACGCAGCGAGCTTGTTAGACTTGCTGTAGAACTTCGCGGCAGCGGCAATTTGATTGAACCACTGTTTGTTCCACATAGAGCCGGATGTGTCGGCAATCATAATAACTTGCTTCTTGGGCTTTTCGATCTTTTGGCGACCTGGCAAATCTTTAATGTCGTTGAAAATACGATTGATCTTGGCAAAGTTGTAATTCTTTTCGTTGCTTGGTGCAAAGAGTCGAACAAACTTGATGTGCAAATGCTCAAGCAGCTTTTTGATTTTGGCATCAAGTGCGGCAGTAGCATCGCCAAACATGGAGTTATCAGCGGCATTCTTACCGGCTTTATGAGCCATAAGTCGCCCTTCTTCCTGCGCTTTGCGAACAGCTTCGCGCAACCGACGCTCTGCCTCTTCCTTCTTGTCGCCACTCATACCGTGGTGGTCGAACTCGTTATCTTCCATTTGCTTGAGGATTTCATCAATTTCATCACCACTACCGCCGCCTTCTCCACCTTCCCCGCCTTCACCTTCTCCCTGTTGTGGATCATTGGCATCGCTGTTTTCATCAAGCTGCCGAGCAAGCCATTCAATATACTCGTCAGCATAGTTTAGCCACTCACCCTCACGCCGCAGGGTGGGTTGATAATGTGGCATATTCCGAAAGCTATCTTCCAAATTTTCAACAGTACAAAGTCCAATCTGGAGGCGCATACATTCAGCAAGAGCCGCAGCTTGGTCTGAACTATGCTTCTTGAGGGCAGTTTCGATCTGAGACTTTTTCTTTGGACCCGCGTACTTCAGAATGCCCTGCACTTCTTCTTCAAACTTGCCTGCTGCAATCTTATCCTTGGCCAGTTCTTCCGTTGGAAAACCGTTCAGGTATGGAACAAACCGATCAGCCATAAATTGGTTGATAGTTGCCATCACTTCTTTAGGACTGGAGAACGCTTTCACCAAATCTTCGTGTAGAGCCGAATCCATTGTGATGTTCGATGCACGATACTTGAGGTTTTTCCACCGATTATTATCTTTATTGTCGAAGCTATCAATTTGTTTTTGCCAAATATCTTTGTGTTCCTGTTCTTTAGCTTCATCTCGTTTTTTGATATAAACATCACGAATTGGCGACAAATCAATAAGGTTTTCGATAGCTCGCATATCAGAGCATTGGATCAAGTGGCGAAGCTCATGCATGATAATAAAGAACGCAGCGTTTTTGTTCTTTTGAGCCAGCTCCGCCATGAGGGGGTGGATATACATTGTAAGGCGATCAACGTTGGTGATGCCCGCAATAGCGGGAAAATTAGGATCAGTTTTAATTTCAACAGTGCCAAGCAGTGCAAGTGTGAAATAAAATTCACGGCCAGCGGCCCACGCGCAGAAATCGGCACGCAGGTTCAAGATACGATTGCGATATTCTGCAACTTGCGCATCAGTCAACAAAGGAATTTGTCGTTGAAGTGCATTCTGCAGGAACTTTGCTTTCTTGGCTTCGAGGCTTGTATCATGGCTGGCCATAGTGTTCTCCTTATTGCTATTATCCCACATTACTTATCGGAGCCTTTGGCATCTAACTTTAGGGGTTTTGCGTCCTTTACCTTTTCTAAAAACCTCGAAATTTTAGTGACATAATTAGCAGTTTCATTATTGATGTTTGCCATTTGTTCAACGCGTTTAAGGTCTTTGGAGAACTGGCCCGCATTGTAAGAGATGAGCGCAAGCGTTTTAGAGCCGTTTACGTTCTTTAACATCTCCTTAAAAGCACATGCAGAAATCGCAAGGTTAATTTCTGTCATGTACAAGTCTTCGTCGGTAAAGTCATTAGGTAGCCCACATTTTTCTGCATACCACTTGGCAGATTTAGGCATGATCTGGCCAATGCCAATCGCACCAACGGGTGATTTAGCTTTGTGATTAAACCGACTTTCATTGGCAAGAATTGCAACCCAAGTTTCACGTTCATCGCGACTCTCAAAAGAATCCATACCAACGCGAACAATTTGTGAACCAAGATAAGCATTCTTAGCTTCGGAGTTTTTTGGTGCTGCAATAGCCATTGCGTTGCTAACAAATCTAATAAACTCTTTTTGCTCGCTGCTTTGTCTGTCGAGTAGCTCGGAGTATTGGTTTACAGCGCACTCATTGCTTTTGCTGAGTTTGTGTTCAGCATTAGGGCTCGAACAGCTAATCAATGCCGCAGAAACAATAGCCAAAGATACATACGAAGAACAATTCATTAAAACACCTCATGTTATAGTACAAAACTCTCCACCCGTGTAGCACAGGTGGAGAAGGGGCGCATCAAACCGTCCTTACGAACGGTCTTTCGGAGAAAGCTTACCGAGTTTCAGTGCGTAGAGTTGCCATGGAAGGCCAGTGTCTTTGATTTCCGCATCGTTCTTGCCAGGGCGGTTATCTTTGTAAGGCTGGCCTTCTTTGTTAAGGGGAAACTCTTCTTGGTCGTAACGGAACGCAAACTTGGCTTCTTGCATGGAACGGGCAAGTTCAGGCGAACCGTATTGAAGCAGGTAGTCGGCCATGTGGCGTTCAACTTTTTTGAGTGTACGCTTGCCTTCATGAGCTTCGAGTTCATTTTTGAACAATGAAACAATTTCAATGATCATACCTTCCTGTTCGCATTGAGCAATTTTCTCAAACGCTTCGGGTGTTACTTTGCGTGGCAACTTAAATTCTTGCTGTCGCTTGATTTGTAGCAGTGTGCTTGCAAGAACATTGCCGGATTCATTGCCAAGGCGACCGCGACAGACCAAAGCCAGTTCTTCTTCATTGAGCAACTCGGTTTCCCACAGTTGAACAGCGGCGTCAATTTGGCGTGGACAGTTTTTCAGTTTAAGTTCTGGCACACCCGGCTTGCCTGCAATTTTTGGATTGAGTTTAAGTGCTTCTTGCGCGAGTTTGCTCTGCATGTTACCAATGATTTGGAATTCATCGGGAGCAAAAACCAAGTGGGTCAGGCGGTTAATCACCGCATCGGGAAGCTCTTGCACACCAGTATCTTCAGTGTCGAGGTTGCCCGCAGCAACTACCAGAACATTGTCGGGAAGTTGAATACCATTAAGTTCACGATCGAGCAAGAGTTGTGTAAGCATATTCAGTGTTTGAATGCTATTTGGACGATTAAGTTCATCAAGGAACAGAACAGTTGGCTCACTGCTTTTGCAAAGTTCATGGAGCCAGCGTGCGGGCCACAGGTCAACAACGCGCTCGTTTTCATTCTTAACCGGAAGTTGGATTTCAAGCGGGTCAATAAACACAGTGCGCTTATCAACGAGGCGATAGTTATGACGTTTGCAAAAACCTTTCACGGTGGACGATTTGCCGTAGCCGGAAGAACCCCACAAAATAAGCGGCAGCTTAGTTTTGTGATGTGCAAGGAAGATGTTGTCGAACTGTTGCATGATGCGCTCCTATTTTACAGCGAAATTGCTGCTACCTTACTTATCGGAGCTTTTAGTTCTAACTTAATGCTTAGTCGAAAAACTTTTTTATCATTGTATTTTTTGTTTGTCTTGCACTAAAAATGGTCGCACACTAATAGTAGGAAACGGAGTAACAAAAAATGAAAGTAATTGCATTCTATGGCGCACCAGGTTCTGGTAAAAGTACTCTGGCAACAGCTTGCTATTCTACGATGGGATATTTAGGCAAGAATGTTGGATATTGTTGGGAATTTATTAAAGACCCAGCTCAACGCGCTGAGTACAGACCAACTCCGATTGACCAGCTTTGGATTGCGGGAAACCAGTCACAACTATTAGTCAATTGTGTTAAAGCAAAGTATGATGCGGTGTTCTGTGACAGCACACCAAAACTCTGTGCGTGGTTTAGTGAACACTACGGCAAGGGACAATTCAAGCAATTAGAGCATTGTGTTATTGAATGGGAAAAGCAACTGCAAGAACAATATAATTGCGAGATTATAGATGTGTTCTTGGATATTCCACCAGAAGTATATGCCGAACGACATAGAGGAAGCGGTCGTTGGGAGAACTTTGAAGATGCACTAAAAATGCACAACGAAATGCGAGACTGGTTAAAAGCTAGAAGCAGCAATTTTATATCTATTGTTGAAACAACTCCCAATTATGTTCTTCGGAAAGTAGGTTTAATATGAGCGAATTATTTAGATTATATGAGGATTTTTATGCAGGCAAAGAAATTCAGTCTAAACTTATTGAAGATACTAAGCGACTTATTAGACGATTTTATAATGTTCTTAACCTTCAAAACCATGCAGCTTATTTTTCAGATATATCCAACAACAGATCCAGTTACGCTTTTATCTTATGTCCAGAAAACAAATCAAGCCTGCCTGCTATTGATTTAGCAGATGTTGCTAGTGTTTCTAGGCCAATTTCGCTTTTGACTTTGGAGCTCTACGAGATTCTTAATCTTCCAAAGACTAGCCGTGTTTTGTTCAACATACAGATGTACAAAGGTGATAGCAAGCCCGTCGCAAAACATTTTGATGGAGAATTCTTGGAGTTTTCCGTTGACGGCGAAAATCTAAACATTAAACGCGCAATTAGACCAAAGCAGGTTGCAGTGCTCACATTATTAAATAACACCCTAGAGGGTGGCACAAGAATACATTTTGACACCTCGCAGGATGTCAGCGAGTCTGCAGTCATTAAAGGCAAGGCTGGAGACTTATTGGTTT
>Ga0214923_10002374_pt1 | contig 25157 bp, 25 predicted proteins | sample LL1510_MetaG_FD_177993 | JGI IMG/M metagenome (GOLD analysis project Ga0214923, IMG submission 177993) | Freshwater microbial communities from Lake Lanier, Atlanta, Georgia, United States - LL-1510 | ecosystem: Environmental > Aquatic > Freshwater > Lake | place: USA: Georgia | collected...
TAACTTGCCAGAGGACTCCCAGAATCCCCCGAAGAACCGCTAGCGCTTGCTAAAGGACTCGCCGATTCTGCCGAAGAAGCGCTAGCCTCTGCCGAGGAAGAGCGAGAAGGGCCTACAGAGCGCGAAGCTGTAACAGCCCCAGACGCCGTCCTAGAATTCGTATGCGACCGGCTAGAGCTAGAAGATACACTTCCTACACCAGAACTCGTCATAGACACACTTCCTGACCCGCAAGCAGAAGCAGATCTACTCTCCACAATACTCTTTGTCACCGATACACTTACCAACGAGCTTCGCGTTCCAAAAAAACTCGCTGTAGCCCCCGCAGACTCCGAGGAAACCTCAGATGCCGAAACACTACCGCTAGCGGAAGATGACGAGCTCGCAAGCCCAGATTCAGATTCCAACGGAGACTGGCTTTCACTCACAGATGGGGAAGAACTGCCCAACCCAGAGGCAGTCCCAGAATCACTAAACGTCATACTCACCACAGCACTTGGGCTCCCAGAAGTCGTCCAAGAAGCCACATCACTCGCACTATATGTGCCTGATACAGTCTCTGTTACACCCGTAGGAAAGGTCGTTATACTCGGCGTAGAAGTACTTTCTTGTGACACCGTAGCGTGCACACTTCCACTAACGCTTCCAGACCTTGTTCTCACTGGAGACAGAGTCACCACGCCACTCTTTGACACAAATCCAGAACGACTTGCCGTGTGCGAACCCTGCTCCGAAGAAGAAGGAGCAACCGTAAACGTCACCGTGGCCGAAGCCGATTGTGATCTACTTAGCCTCCCAGATGCACTGTAACTCACAGATGCCGAACTCGTCCTCGTATTACTCGTAGACGCCGTCTGGGTCCTAGAGCTAAACCAACTCCTAGATGCCAAGGGGCTATAGGAAGCAGATGGCGTACAAGTACTATCCCCCGTAACCGATGCCGTAACACTCCCTTTTACAGATCCCCTAGGGCTAACGCTCTCTGTCGTATACATACTGCCTGACACTGTTGCCAAAGGAGACGCCGAAACACTCCTACTTATTCGCTCTGTCAAAGAACCACGTATTGAAACAGAACCAGAGGAAGAAACACTCGCCGTTTTCGTATTGGTATAGGAACCCGAAGCAGTTTTAGTAATCAGCGCCGACCTCGTAAACACAACGGAACGACTTCCTGTTACACAACCCGTAGAAGTCCTAGAAGATGACATGGACCGTGTTATCGTGGCAGAAGCCGATGAAGACCTCGTACCCTGTGAAGAGCCAGAAGATGTCATAGAAACCCTCGTGCTACCAGACCCCGTAACACTCGCAGTAGAAGTCCTAGAACTCGTAATACTACGTGAAGAACTCGGAGAAGATGTACTGGTTCTAGAAGCCGATACACTCTGTGTGCCCGTCTTTGTAAGTAGCGCAGACTCCGAGCCTTTACCGGTCTTTGTAAAAGAAGGAGACGCAGAAGATGTCCTCGAAGAAGCCATGGTACGACTTTTAGTGACACTCGCCGTGCCCGTCCTGGATGAAGAAGCCGATCTAGAACCGCTAGGACTTGCCGATGGACTCTTCGAAGATGTTATAGAGGAAGTGCCCGTGCGTGTAGGTGCTGTAGTCCGCGTACTAGTTGTTGACCCCGTGATAGTCTTTGTCATTATCGCCGAACTGCTTCGAACAGCCGATGCGCTAGCCGTCTTGGATGTCGCAGCAGATCTCGTACCTGCTAGACTAGGAACACTAGTAAGTGTATTTTTCGCCGTGGGTGTAAATATCTCGGTCGGCCGAACAGACCTTGTCCCTGTCGTGGTGCGCGTAGATGTTTTCGACATCGTTGCGCTAGCGCTAGGTAAAACGAGATCACCCACCAAAATACGCGCATCTTCGCGAGGCTCTCCCGAAGATACGATGGATGCTAGAAAAAATAACAAGAGTTGTAGCTTACGCATCTTGCTATTCTATACATATGATAATCATTTAGACACGGGCTTCTTCTCTGCGAATAAACTCGCCAGGTTCTCCAGTGGAATCGCAATCAAATATGTGGCCCGCTGCGCTTACCCATACGGGTCGCCCCTCTCTCTCCTCTTTCCAAATCTTGCATTTATCAGCGTGAAAGGTCTCTGGGGCCTTGTCGCTTTCGTCGTATACCTTCCGAATCCTAGGGAATGATTGGAGAACAGTGCCTTTGGCAGAAGGAGGAGCAGGAGCTTCCACCACCTTCTTTTTCCTCCCCATCTCCTCAGACATAGACGCCGGCCTTTGAACCGTCCAAGCCTTGGACACACAAGCCTCCTCGCCCCGCATCTGCGCCTCCTTCGCAGCCTCCAGCCATTCAGAATCCGGCTCGCTCCCTTCTTCCTCGGCCAATTTCCAGTAAGCCTTGCTCCCATATACCAAGGAATCCTTCGGAGGCTCTTCGGCCAGTAAACCGTGTATCATTCGCGACTGTGTAAAAGGGCATCCCTTTGACACCCTATACGCACACTTCTCGCAAAGATTCTCATCCTTGCGAGCCTTCCCCTCACACACCCTAGTAAAGGAGACCCAGGATGCGCCGAAACGAATGCGAGTATTTTCCCAGTCCGTGAGCCTTGCCTGGCAGGTCATGTAGACCTTCCATAAGGCCCCCATCCTTTATCAATTTTTTAGAGTCCGCGCACTAGGATCCGTGGCACCAGGCGACCACCGAGGCATCCAATAGGGCCACAGATCGCCGGTGTGCTTGTAGAACCTCTCGTAGATTGACCGATAGTACAGCGCCTCCTTGGTATGACACACAGGCCACCAGAGCTTCGTATCATCCAGAACAATCCCGCGCTCCTCAATCTTCCTCTGAATAATCTGGTACCACGACTCGCCCTCGGCCTGGCTACTCACGCCGTCACTGAACGCCTCCTTCGTCCTGAAAAGCACATGATCAGGGAGTAAGGCATCCTTCAAGAAAGCGTCGCGCAAGATAATCTTCTCCATCTTCCTTGGTTCCCCTGTAGCCTTGTTCTCAGCCACCGGCCTGCGCAACGAAGTCTTATAGGCGAGGGCTGCAGCCACGAACTGCTTGTCCAAGAAAGGGGTGCGCGCCTCCAGACCATGCGAGCTAATAGACCTATCGGAACGCAGGACATCGTACCTGTGGATTCCCTTTAACAGTCTCCGCACCTCCTCCTCAAACGCCGCGTCATTGGGCGCATTGTAGAAATATTTATAGGATCCAAAAATCTCATCTGAGCCATCACCGTTGAATACCACCTTACAATCCGTTCTATGCCGAATCTCGCGCGCAATCATCCAATTCCCCACAGATGCGCGCACGGTCGTAATATCATAGGACTCAATGTCGTGAATCACCTCGGGAATACAATCAAACATCTCATCGGCCGTCACCACAATCTCCGTGTGGTCAGAGCCGATGTAGCGCGCCACCCAGGCCGCGTAAAACAAGTCCGTACCGCCCTTCATGCCGATACTGAAGGTCTTCAAGGGCGGTTTGCCCAGCTCCTTCAGACGCCTCTGGACCAGCGCGGCAATCAAGCTGGAATCCACGCCTCCACTCAAGAGCGCTGCCACCGGCCTCTCCGTCATGAGGCGCTTATCCACGGCAGAAATGAGAGCATCCCGCAGATAGCTAAGGGGCATATCGGCCGTCTGCTTGATCCAGGGAACCTCGTGATATACGCGCTTGACAAGATCCCCCGTGTCCTCGTAAATCTGCCATACTTCTCCAGGAGGAAACTCCACCACCTTCTCACCCTCCAAGACAAACGGCTCCAACGCCTTCCTCTCACTCGCAAATGTCCAGGTCCCAGAAGGGCTCTCAATATAAAACAGGGGCCGAACACCATAGGGATCCCTCGCCACCACATACGAGCCCTCGTAGTACAGCACAAACGCAAAGACACCATCCAGAGCCCGCGCCACCCGCACTGCATCCTTGCCCATAAACTCGTACAGGTCGCCGAGGACTTCGCAATCAGAGCCAGATTCGCCCTTCTTCCCAACCAACTCCTCTAACTCCTTTGCGTTGTAGATCTCACCATTACACATCCACGTGAGCCCCGAGTCGCGTTCAAACGGTTGCATACCCCCCGTATTCAGTCCATTGATGGCGAGACGTGTGAAACACCAGGTGGCAGAGTCAAGATCCAGCCACTTGTGTCCCTCAGGCCCCCTAGCATCCAGGGTATTTACTCCATTTGCCCAAAGTACCTTGTGGTCAAGCTTCGCTCCCCCTGTGAGAATCTTTGCCCATATACCACACATCTCTAAGGTTTTTCTCGCGCACGCCTTAACCCACACCGCGAGATAAAATTTGATGGCCGATATTCTGGCAGATATAAGTCCCTAGCACAAATGGAAGAGACTATTCATAACTTTGATGGAAACCTATTGGCGTTTTGGCGTCCAAGGAAGCACACCTTCTACTTCCTTTCCTGGAAGCCAGACACAAATCGCTGGGAACACTACGACGAGGAACACACCCCTTTTACACTTCATAGGACAACCTCTCATGGGCGTGGTTCCGTTATTATTCGTATAAAGTCGGCGGGTCCCCGCCATTATCAAACACGTGTTCATTGTGATGGCACATTCTTGCTAAATGGCCCTCTCGTGATCCCTATTGCAAAGTCTATGCTCCCTGCGCAAGCAGCGCGCATTAAGCGGGAGTATACCACGGTGGATCTAGACCCTACTATGCCGTACGAAAGGCCACAACACCTCTGGACACTGGCTCCACCTCCAGCTGCACCTAAGACAAAGGCAAAGCCAAAGCCCATTCCTCGTCGCATTGCTTGGTTGGTGGCGGAAGATGCGTGCAAAAACAAAGAGGCCTGTCCCATCTCCATGGACGATATTAGTCCCATTACCGCCTCCGTAACAAGCTGTTTCCATGTATTTCACACTCCGAGTCTGAATATATGGCTCCAGGAAAAGAATACCTGCCCCACATGTCGCGAGCCCTGTGCGGCACAGACAGCGTTTGAAGCTCAGGCTATCTCTGACTCTGTCAGAGTAGAACCCTAAAGAATAACTTCCCCTTTTACACAGATGAGTTTCAGTCGCAAAGACTTGATTCTTTTACACAAATACAAGGACGACAATTATCGCAAAGCGCTCGTAGAGCATGTGGTCAGTCTCGTGAAATACGAGGTCTTCCGCTCGGCCATGCGCGGCGAAACAGTCGTTCGCGTCTCTTGTACGTGGGCGAATACCAAAGAAGAAGTGGAAGGCCTCGCAAAAGAAGAAGAAGCAGTCAAAGAGCAAATACAAGCCACATTCAAGGATTCCGTGGTGGAGATCCAAACAGGTCCTGTAAGTCTTATTTTCTATACTTTCTGGGAGATTGTCATCAAGGTAAACTGGGGCTAAAACTCTGGCGTGTATATTTTATAGGGATGCAGGCTATTGGCAAGGGACTTGCCGCAATGTTGCTTGTTTACACGGCCCACTACTCTGTGGCAAAATTATACAACCATTTCTGTGTGCCCGATGGTATCTATGGCTTCTTCCAGGGTGCTATCACAACCGGCAGTCCCATGTGTATGGGAGCAATGGAGGTTCTTAAGACCACGCAGACATCATACAGTTCACTGATTATGCTGGGCACGAGCAGGCTCTTTATCGACATGTTCAACCCCTTTAACACTCGTCGCTCCGATAAACAGACAGCTACGGAAGATCCGGTGACAACCAAGGTATAAGGCAAATACCCTCCTAATTTACAGATGGCCGGCTCCTACGCTACCTTGGAAGGGGCCTTGTACGAACTCGTATCCCGTGGAAAGAAGGACACCTTCTTCTTTGAAGAATCCAAGGACAGCCTCTACGTCTTTGACAATACGTATGAAGCCCAGGCTCCACAAATGTCCGAGATACGCCGCATTCCTTCGCAGACATCTTGCGATTTCGGCCGAAACCTACAATTTGACTTTGACTTGGTCGGCGATATCATGCGCGACCCCACCCTCGTGATTAAACTCCCTTCCTGGCTTCCCTCTAACATAGAATCTACAAATCCACGCACAGAGGTCGCCGACTTATCCGGTGTGACGTATGGATATACGAACGGCATCGCCTATTTCCTCTTTGAACAAATCCAGTTTTACCAGGATAATATTCTTCTCCAGGAATTTTCCGGCGACGCTCTCTGGGCTACTACAAGGTCAGCCGACACACTGGCGCATTCCTTGCTATCCAATACCTTGACTGGCGTCCACAATGGCACGACTCTTGATATTGCGAGAAACGCCACGCCCGGCCAACTTCGTCTCGCACTTCCGATCATAGGTTGTCAAAGCGCCTCCGATCTCGGATTTCCCCAGCGCGCAGCGCTCAAACACACCTATCGCCTAAAGTGTAAGCTCCGAAAGCTAGAAGACCTGGTGGAATCTTCCGACGGCAGATATAAGCCGACTCCTTGGGGAGCAAACATGTTTCAGCAAACAAACCAGAATGGTACACAGACAGAGTTCCATACCCTCTTTCGCACCGAGATCCTTCCTCTAGATGTCCAGCTAGAGACGCGCCAAGTATATATACCCCGCGAGTACCAAGATGCTCTTCAACAGACTCCCCAGAAAATCCCTTTCTTGCGCATGAGAGAAAATATCTTTACCCAGAATCGCGTGGATTATGTAAATGCCGTGGCAGGAGGGACAAGTATCATCAAGCGACTCCTGGACGGCCGTCATCCCGCAGAAAAGATCACCTGGTTTTTCCGCGCGAGACAAGATATCAATGCGAATCGCCTGTGGAAGCTGAATACGGGTACACAAAGCGCTGAAAGTTATTATAGCTCGGCGAATTTCCAGATTGCGGGGCGTGACCGTGAATTGCCGAGAAGCCCCTTGGTATGGCGAGATATCACCAACTACGCGAAAGAATCCACCGACACCGGCTATGAAATCGGCACAATGAACTGGGGTCTCGGTGCCATTGCGCCTCAACGTTTCCCTGACACCCGTGTAACAGGAGCAGTGAATTTCACCACAGCCGATAGACCCACCCTATATTTCAGTCTGAACCCTGTTAGTCCTGATCCTCCGGTCGGCTCGCCCAATACAGAGTTACGCGTCATTGTGGAAGGCTGGGCAGAATTCAATACGGATGGCAGAGGCCGCGCCGAATTATTTATGGCTTAGGTCATATATAAATTAAAATATTGCTATTTATAAAATGTTCGCCTGTTTCGGAAGAAGATGTACTCGTAAAAACTCACAGCTTGACACAGCAATTAATAAATGCAAATCAATTGATCCGTCTGTTTGTAGAGATGCTTTATATACCATAGTACATTATATTAAAGAAAATGACGATAAAAAAAGATACTGTGTGAAACATGGTGCTGTGAAAGTAATTGTTGATGCTGTAAAGAAACATGAAAAAGTAAAAGAAATAGCATCTTCTGGTTGCTTAGCACTCTATTATATGGTAAAAATAGGTCCAGAAGGTGTTGATGCTTGTATGAAAGCAGGGGCTGCATTAATGGCAACTGAAACAATTATGAATAATATGAGACATGTAAATGCATGTATAAATGCATCTAATTTAATAAGAAAACTTGCACAATCAAATGATCATAACAAACAAATAATAAAAGATATGACCTTTGGACAGTATCGGCAGTTCTCTATTACACTAGTTATCATGTTTGCTAAAATGACTCACGAAGGAAGGGAGGCTACAACTGACGAAGAAAGACAAGACAAAGATGATGTATTGGATAGCTTGAATTCATTATCAGACGTCTTATATGATGATGATGAAGAAGATGAGGAAGCTCAAGGAATAATAGACATGTTGGAAGAAGGAGATCCTAGGGAATACTCTGAAGAAAGAAATGCTGAAGAAACGAATAATCCTAATAGAAGTCCTGAAGGAGGGGGTCGGCGCAGAAGAAAGAGCGCTACACAAAAAAACAAGAAGACAAAAAGAAGAAATACACGCAAGGGTCTAAAATATGTATAGATCTAATGACCTAGCAGAATGGACAGCGGGTTTCAAAGACCCGGTGGAGACATTACAACTCTCCTGGATCTCACTCCGAGGGATGTCCAGGATAATGAATACACGCCCCTATCTTCCGAAAAAACCTGGTGGGTAGCCGACAATCTGCGTAGGGTCCACCCATTCAGCCTGAGTGTCCAACAATTTCCTGTCCGAGGTCCAACGGGCTTCGGCCAGCGATTCACATTTGACCTCAATTCCCTGTCGGTCGGCGATCTTCTTCTCGGCACCTTTCTTCATCTAGAACTCGGCCACTGGCTCAGTGACACGACCTTAGTGCAACTAGAATCAGGAGCACTGACTTACCCATCTACCGAAAACCCCTGGTATTACGCAAACAGCCTAGGCACCGCTATTATCCAGCGCGCGGTCCTAGAAATCGGCGACCAGACCATCGAAATCGTGGACGGCGATTTCCTCAATACGGCCAGCCTCCTCTTCGCAGATATAAATACCCAATACGGCCCCGGCATAGAAGCCCTCGGCAGATACCCACTATCCTCTTTAACACAGACACCGAGTTATCGCCCCTTCCCCACAACCCGCAGATCTATCGTAGTACCTCTGCCATTTTTCTTTCAGCGCACGAAGCTCCAAGAAGCTCTTCCCCTACTCGCGTGCAAAGAAGGCTCTGTGCGCATCCACGTAACCCTTCGCCCTTTTACCGAGTGTGTACGTCTTCTAAAAGGTCGTAGAACTTGCGCCACAGATGTTCCACTGAGCCAAAGCCTCAACATCATGAATACATCGACAGGCACGATAACCCCCACGCAAACATCCTCTATTACTCCGGCATTCAAGAAAATCCAACTGATTACTTATGGTGCTGTCACAGACGGCACTGTGCGCCAGAATATTATGAGAAGCCCATTTGAAAACCTCGTGCGCAATGTACAGACCTTTGACTTCTCCGAGCCTCTTAAATATGCCACGATGTCATCAGAAGATACGATACAAGTACAACTGCCTCTAGAAGCCAATCATCCAATGGAAGAGATACTATGGTTCGTGCGACGCAAGGAAGTGGCCAATAACAATGAGTGGACGAATTATTCTTCTGTGCTATCTGCCGAATATGATCCTATTTATAATCCCCGCGGTCCTCTGTTAAAGGGTGCTACCATACAATTGAATGGTGTGGAGTTGGTAAAGCAAGAAGAGCAGTGGTTCCGTCAACATATCGCCTATAGGCACAAATCGGGCGCGGCGGCCTATAATAGTTTCATATATGGCTATTCTTTTTCGGAGACACCAGGGAAACATCAACCACACGGAACGGCCAATGCATCGCGCCTACAGACGGTACGCTTGACCCTGGATATAAAACCGCCTGGGGGTACCTACGATAAGATGTGGGAAGTGAAGGTCTTCGTCATTACCTTACAATGGCTCCGATTCCAGAACGGTCTGGGGAACAAGATGTTCAGTGATTAGAATGTGTCGAGTGAAATAAAAAATGAAATTCATTGTGGCTGATACAATATGACCCACAATGCCTCCTATAGCTCACGAAGATCTTGTCCCTGGACAAGTATATACGAGGGTAAATAAAACTGGTGAAAGGAATTATGAAATAACGAGACCATTTGTCTATTACTATGAACAAGGTGGCACAACAATCTTGTGCTTTGAGTTTGTAGGAAGAAGTTTACATTTGCAATACAATGCGGATTATTATGACTTTTACGTTGTTGGAACACAGCCAGCTGATATTCCTCCTTATACTGCACAAAGGAGCTCAGCACTTTGTATTTCTCAAGCGGAACATATTGGTAGCCTCAAGGAGAGTTCCGATATCATTCTGACAACTGATGTTGATTCTATAACATACGAACCCTTTTCGGATGGGGATGAGTGTGTGCAAATTATACACCCTTGTGGAAACTTCTGTATACCAAATTCCCCTATCAAATGCTTTGTCTATCACACCGAGGCACTACAGGCGTGGTTTTATCAAGGAAAGTCTGAAGATCCTAGAACCCGAACAAAACTTCAACAATCAGACTTGAAAAAGTTCGTCTACCGATCCTAAAACCCACAGCATTCCTAAAAATATAAAATTTAAGAACTGGGGTTCTTAACTTTTATATTTTACGGTAAATTATTTATCCCGTTTCTTGCGCCTTGTTTTTCTCTTTCCGCCATCCATGTCCGTTGTTTTACTCGCTTCAACATAATCAAAGGAGGCTGGTTCTTCGCTGAAGTTTGGTGGCGGAGTATGCGGTAAAAACCATAGGTCGGGTCTAGGCTTACCGTCCTTATGTCCATGCAAAGGTTGATCGTAAATATAGGCTTTTACACAATTGAGGTGGTCATTTATTTTTTTAAAGTCACTGATATATTGAGCAAGCGTTGTACCTTCTTTTAACCCCCTTTCCACTCGTTCATTATTCATAAGGCTGGAAAAATCCTTTTCGAACTGTGCTTGTATTTCAGGGTTAGATTCTAAGTAAAGGATTGACTTCATACAACATAATTGTGTGTTATGTGCAAGAATATTAAAATTTGCCTCGTTTATCTTTTTAGTCTGATCAGCTGGAATAAATCCAGCAATATCTCCTATAGCCAAAATAAACGCAAACATCTGGCAGAACCCCTGAGTGTTTATGGCCTGTAACTGATTATAAGGATCATATTCTATACCATCAACATTTGCAATATAGTGCGTTTCCGCTTCCGGAAGATACCAGATAATACGTTTCCCGGGTCCTGCGATACCCGGTGTATGTGTTGAGGGAATTAATGTAATCTTATATTTTTTGCAAAGCATTTCATATGGGCTTATATGTTTTTTTTTATTCTTTTTGGAAGATTTAAATGCGGCTGACATAATTACTGCGAAAATAGATTGGAATGCCTCATATTGAGATTCACCGTCATTTGGAAGAACACACAGATCCTTGCTGAATGTTTCATCATAAGGATAAAATGTTTTTACCAGCATGTCTCTATGAAGTATACGGAGAATATTCTTAGGCAGTACAGGTGCCCAAATGGCCAAAAGGGCCAAACAAAAGGACGCTTATAGTTTTTATACACCACGCATAAAGATGGCTTCGGCGGGCTTGTTGAAGCTTTTGCATTCAGGGATTCAGGACGATCGCCTCATCGCCGCCAAAGGTTCTCTAAAGATGGACGATTTCCAGCGCGTCTATGTAAAAGCCGGCCGTTTCACCACAGAATGGTATACAGTGGAATTTGATAATACCCCGGCATTCGGTACAACGGCACGTTGTACAATCCCCAGAAGGGGCCACCTTATTACACGTGCCTTCCTCATGGTCACACTCCCAGACATCAGCACACGACAACTCGCAGCGAAGCAAGAGGCCGAAGCGAATGACACAGCCTTTGCGGGCCCCACATTCGGCTGGACGAATTCCGTAGGCCACGCACTTGTTACAAGTGCGCAAGTGACTATCGGAGGGAATGCGATTGACACAATTGACGGACGGCTGATGGAAGTCCTGGACGAGTTCCACACACCTCTTGAAAAAGTAACAACTCTGAATCGCATGATTGGCCGTTCAGACAGAGGATTCCAAGCCGGCTGGGATATGCGCACTCCTCTTATCCGAGAGCTGGCAATTCCCCTGCCCTTCTGGTTTCATCGTGGAGATCCTTCCGAGGCTCTTCCCATTGACGCAATCAGCTATGACAATGTACAGATATCCGTCCAGTTCAATACTCTACAGAACCTCATCACGAGCTCGGAGCAGATCCAAAATCAGAATGGCACCAATTCATACCCCGTCATCGCAGAAAGTCCATTCTATAACTCCAATAGCGCATCCTTGGATATTCAATCGGCGAATATACTCCTGGAATATGTGTATCTCGACGGCCCTGAGGCGAATCGCATACGCCTAGGAGATCTGACATACCCCATTCTTCAGCACTATGCAAAATCCACCGAAACGACTGGCAGTATAAGAATACCCTATCGTGTGCCAAATCCGACAAAAGACATGTATTTCTACGTACACAGATCAGACGCCGATCTACTGAATGCGCCTTTCCTCGCCACCCGCGATATGACCTGCCCTCCCAAACACATGGGCTATACAACCCAGACCACCTTTTCTGTCACACGATTGTCCGTATCCTCAGAACTCTCATTGACCCTCGCCGACGAGTGTTTATTTCAAGTAGGTGATACAATCGTGGTAGAAAATATATCTTCTCCTCCAACCCAGTCATTCAAAGCATACATACTCTCCTATAACACAAACCAAAACACCATCAAAGTGCACGTAACAAACGTCTATGGCACATCAACCACGTTCCCACTACAAACGTATTCTGTGCGTTACAATACTGTACAACCCTGGTGGCCAGATGCCAGTGGCCTAGGTAAACATACATTTGAGCCCCTGATTCCTGCATATTCCGATGCAGACTCAGAGCCGATTCGCGAGTTTTCCCTCACATACGAGGGCAAGATTGTCCGATATGCCACCGACGTGCCCGCCATATTCCAGAGCATTCTTCCAGCCATGGAGCAACGAAAGACGCCTTGGCACAATAAATATTATTACCACATACCCTTTGGCACCCAAGGCGAGGAGTTCGGAATCAGCAATCCCATGGGCCATGCGAATCTAGACAAGATCACAAACATTGACTTGTTCCTGGATTTCAAGCCACCCCGTGGTTCTATCCGAGCAACAGGCACAAACCCCTCTTACACAGTCTACACATGGTTTGAAACCTATAACATTCTACGCGTCTACGGAGGACGCGCAGGTCTGTTATTCGGGTATTAGACTCTAAAAAAACATCGCATCCACCCTGGTCATTGCAAGGCATCCATTGTCTTCCAATGTCCAACGCATGGTTTTTGTCTGGGCATCGCGCATCACACTGGATGTGCGATTCGGTATTATAACGTCCGTGATTTCTTTCGCGATATTCACATCCTTCCCCGCAGAGTTCACAAACGCCCAGTTGACCTCATTACTCACAGGACGGTACTGTACAGTCCCCGTATTCAGCCCCTGAACCCACCACCCGAGAGAGAGATTCTTGAAAATCTCCTGGTTCGCTCCATAAGGCACTGCCGAGCTGTCAGCCACTAGATTCGCAGCGTCAACCACCGTTACACTCATCCCTTTTACACTTTGAAAACAAGCATCTGCAAGCGCCGAAGGAGAAACAGAAGCCTCGTACTTGACGTTCATATACTTTTTAGTAGTATAAATTATTTGGCCATTGGACGCCGGAAAAAACTCAGGCGATTCAGAGATTCATGAAAATCGTCGGGCTTCGCTCGGGCAGCCTCGGCCTTCTCCAAACATTCCTTCACCTTTTCTGCCCACATCGCTGCGGTAGTCGTATCTTCTTCAGGGGGAAATATGATCGTGTTACCCGTAGGTGTCTTTGCCTCTTCTCGCGCGATAGGCGCCCTGTCTTCATACGTAACCTTTGCCCCAGATTCTTCTGCAATACTCGTCCACTCCTCATCTACAAATCGTGGGCGCGTATTTTGTTTAAACGCAGGCCTCTTACCTTTGTAAAAGGGGCTGTTGAAGATATTTACGTGTGACTCGGAATCGGGATTCGTCCACTTCCGCATCTCTCCCTTAACTGCCTCTTCTGCCTCTGCCCCTGCCTCAGCAGAGACAGTCTCATCACATACAGCATTCTCCTCAACATCCGAATCAGAAGATGAATCAAGTTCCAAGGCGGCGAATCGGTTTTTCTGGAGCACAATATTCTTCAAATCAGATGCTCTTGCTCCCTTTGACCTCGGCATATACTGTATAAATATAAGCCTAGGCCTTAACCCTCTAAATTTGAATAGTATAGTCCCCTTTTACATCGGTCTCTCTAGCAGATATGGTCAATCTCCTGGTTGTGGAATCTCCCGCCAAATGTAAGAAAATCGCCGGATTCCTAGGTCAAGGCTGGATTGTTCTCGCCACCATGGGTCATATCCGCGCGCTGGAAGAGACCCTAGACGCCGTTGGCCTAGAGCGCGACTTTGAGCCACGATTCCGATTCCTCAAGGAAAAGGCCAAGGCGATGAAACCGATCATGGACGCTGCCGAGAAAGCTTCCGAGATATATCTGGCGGCTGACGACGACAGAGAGGGCGAGGCAATCGCCTATAGTGTAGCCTGTCTTCTCAAACGCGATCCAACCTCTCTCCCTCGCTCGGTCTTCCACGAAATCACGGAGACGGCCATTAAGGCAGCCGTACAGAACCCTAGGCGAATTGACATGAATGTCGTATATGCGCAACAGGCAAGGTCTGTCCTAGATATGCTGGTAGGGTTCACGATTTCTCCCCTACTCTGGAAGCACGTGGCGCGATCTCTGAGTGCAGGAAGATGCCAGACGCCTGCGCTCCGTCTTGTGAGTGACCGCGAGAAGGAAATCGGCAACCATTCTTCCATGACCACCTGGAAACTGGCCGGCGAGTTCAGCGCACCCAGTTTCCCTTTTACATCCTCCATGGAAGACGAGCTAGAAGACCAGGAATCGGCGCTGAACTACTTGGAAAATGTACACGGCGATAAACGGGCCACCGTAAGTACAATGGTCCAAAAGCCGTGGACCGCCAATCCTCCCAAACCACTTATTACGAGTACCTTGCAACAGGAAGCAAGCTCATTATACAAAATCAATCCAAAGTCGGCTATGAAAACTGCCCAGGAATTGTATGAGGCCGGTCATATTACTTATATGCGTACGGATCACGCGATTCTCAGTGAAGAGGCAGTAAAAGAGGCTCAGGAACTGGTGTTAAAGGAGCACGGCGCAGAGTATGTTGGTACTACGGCCAAGCAAGTTGTGCTGAAGAAGAAAGCTGCTGCCGCGGCTGCGCCTGTGGCGAAACAGACCCAAGAAGCGCACGAAGCCATTCGCCCTACTCACTTTGAGCTGAAGGAGCTCCCAATGATGGAAGACTGGACCCCCAATCACCGTAAAATATACGCGCTCATCCATCGCCGTGCCTTACAATCTGTGATGAGCCAGGCGCGTGGTCAAACACGCACGGCCCACATAATCCTGGAAGCCGACGAGGCAAAATTCCCCTGGTCTTCTTCATGGCGCATGACAGAATTCGCAGGCTGGCAGATTCTCGGAAAACCTGCGCAACACGACGACGATGCTGAAGAAGAGTCAGAGGATGCCCTCATTTGGAAAAAGGCCCTGGAACTCACCGAGGGCACTCGTCTCACCTGGAAGACGCTGACCGCCAGCCCGAAGAGGTCAAAGGCGGCCTCCCGATTCACGGAAGCCACCTTGATTCGTGAGCTAGAGCAACGTGGTATCGGGCGCCCGTCAACCTTCGCCAGCCTGGTGGAAGTTCTCTTTGACAAACTCTATGTGGAGAAAAAGGACATTGCCGGCACGACCATTCAGAATACCACGCTTTCCGTGAAGCCAGGTGAGTGGCCACCGCTAGCCACCACCACACAAATGACTCTGGGAGCGGAGAAGCAGAAACTCGTACCCACGGCCCTAGGAGAGTCCGTGGTCCAGTTCTGTACGAAAGAATTCCCCCAGCTCTTCGCCTACGAATTCACCGCGAAGATGGAGGAGCGCTTGGACAATGTGTCAAAGGGCAGGGAGCAGTGGAAGGCCTTGTGCCGTGATACGTGGGACTCCTATAAGGCCGATCATGAGCGCCTCAGCGCTTCTTCCTTGGTCCCATCTTCTTCCGAGAAGGTCAAGGATTTCGGCGGTGGCTTCAAGGCGGTTATGTCAAAGACAGGTCCGCTCCTCGTCCAAGAATCTTCGGACCAATCCACCAAACCCACCTTTTACTCCTTTCCACCAAATGAGACAGTTCAGGGCATTACGGAAGAAGTGGCGCGTAACTGGATAAAAAAACAAAAAGAAGATGCGAACATGGGCTTTTATAATGGCAAGCCTATTTTGAAAAAGAAGGGGCCGTATGGAATGTATTTACAAATGGGCGAGTTGATGATTCCGTATGTAGATACGGATACGCCCGAGGCAATCCAGGAGAAGTTTCGGGCGAAGACGGATTCTGCCGCTGCCAAATATGTCTTTGGGCCGTATACCTTTAGCCGTGGACAGTATGGGCCGTATATGTACAAACACGATTTGAAGACGAAGGTGTTTGTGAGTATCAAGGATACCATTGACGTGAAGACGCTTACGGCTGAGGAGGCTGACGCCATTTACAAGGCTGGTGTGGAGGCGAAGAAGTCTGGTGGCTTCCGTGGCGGCTTCCGCGGCGGCTTCCGCGGCAGGGGTGGACGAGGCAGAGGGCGCGGTTGATAATAAACCGTATAATTAGAATGTCTAGATCTCCGTCGCCTTCCAACAAATCAGTAGATTTGTCAGGAAATCCTAAACCTCCCAAGCCGAATAATGGTTGGACGAAGGAGCAAGAAGAGCTGATGGCCGGTTGGGCAGATATTGCTGCCTCGTATCGCTGGATGCATGACAAAGGCGAGAAGAAGATGGCGATATCCAACATGTGGATTACCGTACCTGTGATTATCTTGTCCACGCTCACAGGGTCTGCGAATTTCATGTTAGAGAGTATTGTCGGAAACAATCAAGAGTCGCAGAAGTATGCGCAGATAGGTATTGGGAGTGTATCTATTTTTACAGGTATTCTCACAACGCTCGGCAACTTCTTCCGCTATGCGCAGTCGTCCGAATCGAATCGTGTGGCTTCTATTGCGTGGGGCAAGTTCCAGCGCCAAGTGGCTGTAGAGCTGGCACTACATCCGAAAGAGCGTATAGATTCCATGGATTTCTTGAAGATCTGCCGTTCCGACCTGGATCGTCTGATTGAGCAGTCGCCTCCTATACCCGATGACATTATCAAGGAGTTTGAGACGGAGTTTGAGCATATCCAGGATTTCAAGCGTCCCGATATTGCGCATGGTGTGGATCACACCAAGGTATTTAATTCCAAGGATGAGCGTCTGAAGCAAGTGGCGACAGATGCTGCGATTTTCTTACAGCAAAAGCGCAAGGTGTGGCACGAGGCGATGATGCCTGATGTAGACCGGCGTCTGGAGAAGGCCGTGTCCGACTTATCAGGAACTATCTTACAGGCGATGCAGGAGCGTGTGGAAAGTCTAGAGAAACAGGTAATACAGCAACAGGAATCTCGCAAGGGTGTTCAACTTCCGATGTCGTTTACCAGAAGTACACTCGTTGATAGAGGCAGGACGATGTCTAAGCGCGCTGTAGATGAGCCGAAGAAATCGGTATCATTCAATCCTCTGAAAGATCCTCAGGCTCCTGCCACGACAACTACTGATGTTGTTGTAGCGGTGAATGAGCCTGAGGAGGAGAAAAAGTAAAGTGAAGTGCCTAATTTAAGAACCCCTCGCTACGCTCGGTTGTTCTTAAATTATGAGCACTTCACATTATTTCCTAAAATACCAAAGTTAAGAACTTGCGTTCTTAACTTTGGCATTTGACGGTAAAGAGGCGGCTGCCGCGACTATAAAAAATTGATTCGTGCCAGGCCCCGTATGGCCTGTCCCGCTTACAATGTTCTGGAACCCGAACGCCCCTCAGCAGACCCGTATCTTCAACTGGCGCTCTATTCTGCAGGAGTGGAGCCAGTCGCTCGCGCCCACGCCATATATTGAGACAGTGCAGAAGAATCTGCAGGCTGCCACCGAGTACCCTTACAGCTATTCATTCCCCCTGACGCATTTCCTGACCTATTTGAACGAGGAGCAAGAGGGTATTGCGTGGCTGATCTACGAGATTTGTTCCACGCGCTGGATGTACGGGAACATTCGCTCGGATTATCTGCGTGGTCTCGTGCTTCTGGTGGATGACCTGGACCAGGGCTTCCCTGCGTTCGTGGGTAGCCCTTATGATTCTACCACCATTCGCGAGTTCCTGGAGGCTCAGCTCACTGCCGAGGAGCTAGATACCGTGAACATGATGCCTCGGCTTGTGTCTCCCCCGAGCATCCAGCGCGAGCGCTTTGAGGCTCGCCAGCGTCACCGCGCTGCTGTGCAGGCGCATACGCAGCCCCTTCTCCCTATTACGCTTCGCTTCATGCGCCCTGGCCTTGATTCAAAGCACGACGACATTGTGAATATCTATCGCATTGGCGAGGATGCCTTCAAGATTACATTCCGCGACGGTGACGGTAAGCTCAAGACCCGTGCGCGCAACCTCACGCGTACGGAGGTGATGGAGTATCTGAGCAACACTCTGCGCCTGGTGGCCATTGATGAGGAGCCCTTTGCCAATATGCAGATACTCACTCCGAATATGCCCACGGTGGTGATTAACCCGAGGAACATGACTTCGCAGACTCGCGACCTGATTTACGACACGGTGGAGACGACGATGAACAACTGGCCCGTGAGCATCTAAGAAAAAATATATTTGGATCTTAGGCGCGCTGAATAATTTTTAGTTGGGCGCGCGCTTGAATAAGTTGTTTGTGGGCGGCCACGACCTCTTTCATTTTCATCTGGGGCGTGTTCTTTTGAAGGCTGATCTCCATGGTGGCGATCTGTTGCGTGAGGAGGGCAACCCTTGGATCTGCGAGATGTTCCTCTGCCTCCTCCTCGGACTCCTCCTCTGCATAAGCAGGAGCAGCCTCTTCCGCGGCCACGGCTGCTCGCCACCACGGAGAGAACTTCACCCGCGCCTCAGCAGGATACTCACAATCAAACCAGCCGTACCAGTCCCCAGGGACAGCCACTCTCTTGCTGAAGCGCCGAAAACAGCTCGCGCAGATATACATGCTGCCCTCGCCGTCATCCACGCCGATCTTCACCTTCGGCTTCTTACCGCACTCCTTGCTCGTGTGAAACTTCTCGCCAGTGCGAGGAAAGACTTGCTCGCAGTCGAGGACACGAGCTTGACACACTGCCATATTTGCGTTGAAGCAGGGGACTTCCCTTTTACACAATCCACGCAATTCAATTTTTATATCCCTTCTTTTGCTGAAGTTCTTAATGGCTACAAGGCATACACGCGTAGAAGGGAGAACCATGCGGACACTTATCGTCAAACTTCACACCCTGGACAGTCTGAAAGAGATTCTTTGCGAAACCCAGGTCTGTCTCACCCCCAGGCATTGCCTTGGTGGCTGAAACAAGAGTGTTAATACTTGTCTGAGGATTTACCTGGACTGCCATTGATTTAAGAACCTTATCCGTGGCAGCGCGCAACTCGCGCTCATACGCCTCTTGTGTGCCATTCGCCACGCGCTTATTATGACAGGCTCCGCACGCACAGTTCGCTAGATGAGCTTTCATAGAATCCATTTTGTTAGAGGTGGGACCTATATAGCATAATGTACTACCCTTATCAATTTTTATGAAAGATATACATAGGGCTAATAAAAAATATATTTGTCCCCCTCTTTTTCTTTAGAGCTCACAGTGGAAGTACAGACTGTTGGGTGGCGACCAAGGATCTTGGACCAATGACCACGGCTCGTGAGTCGATTGGTAGGCCTTGAGACTCATGTTCAGCAGGGTCTCCACACTTAGCTTCGCCCGTTTCGCGATGAATTCCAGAGCGTCCTCGTGGGTTTTAATAGCTTTTGGGTCCTTGTGTGCATACTTCGCAAGGTGCTTGGCGAAGCGCTTTGTGGTGGGCGAGGGCCAGTTGGGATGGTTGTAGTTGGGCCTTTTGGCCTTGACCTCGGGTACAGGCTCGGGCTCTAGAGGAGGGCACTCGTAGGATCCACACTGCATCGGCTGATCTGGCAAGGGGCAATCCACCATCTTTTGCAGGAGCTCTAGGCGGGCATCGGGCTCAACTACTTCCACGGAAGGCAAGGCCCCCTTAGCCTTTATGATATCCTCGTAATCCTTTTTCGTGAGGGCGTAGCAGATATCGGTGCCGGCCTCCCATGTCTTCTCCGCCTTCAGCGCGGCCACGAGTTCTGGCGAGGCTTGCACGACCTGTGTGATCCGAGGCGCAACCTCTGGCTCCAGCTTTACACCAGAGGAGGCAGCCTGTAGATTTAGGCTCGGAAACACGAGCTTACGCAGGCCCTCATTCTCCTTCTTCAGCTCGGCGACGTCCGTACGAAGCATCTGCCTAACCTCTTCGGTTTGATTGTTCTCCCACTCCAGCCTCTCAATCTTCATCTGAAGCTTCTTGTTCTCTTCGGTCAGGCCCTCATTCTCCTTCTTCAGCTCGGCCACGTCCGTACGAAGCATCTGCGCATGCATCTCCGCCGTCCTAGTTGCCAGGTTCGCATGCTTGCACCATTGGGACTCCTCGGCCACCCGGTGCTCAAGCTTCTTGTTCTCTTCGGTCAGTCGCTCAATCTCCTTTTTCTCCCACGCCGTCATCTGAGCGTGTTCCTTCGCAATCTCCCTCAGGTGGCGCTGAACCATCTGCTTGTCCTCTTCTATCTGCTGCCGCAGCTCCTTGTTCTCTGCGGTCAGCCGCTCAAGGTCTGCGCGAATCGCCTGGGGGCCCTTCCTGAGTGCATCCACTGCATCCATCTCGTCCTGAAGGTGCTTGTGAAGCTCCGTAATCTCGCGCTGGTGCCGCGCCTCCACAGCCTCCATGTCCTCATTGCGCGCCCGCTCGATGTTCGCCAGGACCTCGGCGTGCTCGGCCTTCAGCTTGCACACCTCGTGCTGCTCGGTAGGAGCCTCCTTTTCCACAGTGGCCTCTCGCGTCTCACCCATCTGGCACCACTTCTCGTGAGTCCAGGTGTCCTTCCACCAGGGCGCAAAGGAGGCGGGCAGGCGCGCCAGGCACTTTGCGGCGCGCTTATTCAGCATCTTCTCCTCTACACTGGCCTCATGCGCCTCGAGGTCGCCATCATAGGAGCCAGCGGCGGCGGCGATGAGGTCACGGCAGTTGTCAGCCCGCTGGCGCAGGACCAAGAGGCGAAGCGCGTCCTTCCCGTGAATCGATGCGAACGCAAACTCCTCGGTGTAGTACTTGATGCCCTCGTCCTGGTGGCCGGCGCACTCAAAGCAGAGACCCCGCTCCTTGTCCACCTCTCGCCACGGGGGAACCTCGCCACAGATGTCGCAGATGTGGTGATCCGCGTCAGCAAATATCTCGGCTTCCACCTGAGCCAGGGGAATAGGCTGTGCGTCTGCTAAAGTCGCATTCACCTCCAATACGTAGGTGATCACAAAGCGAGTCTCATGCGCGAGCTCAGAAAACGCGCGAACCACCTGGGAATAAGTGCTCCGCACCTTGTCCTGATCGGCGGGCGAAAGAGTAGCGCAAGAAAGCTTGTGCGTGCCGATGGTGGGCATGGTTAATTTGAAGGGGGACTGCCATACACGGCCCACCCACGATTCAATTTTTACAAATACTCTTTGAGTAAGTACAGTAAAAAATGAAGCCTCAGTCCCCCATCCAACAAGTCCTCCCCCTTCTAACAACCATGGACATTCGCACCCAGTCAAAGAAAAACGCCAATATCTGGAACAAGCTGAAAAAAGCATTTGCCACTCTGTCATCTGAGGGCATGTTCGTGGAACCCTGGGGATTCATGAAAGGCCAAGGCGAACATAGCGACCTGATGGTAGACTGTACGCTCTACTTCCGAGACACGGACGACGACGGTAACCCCGCCGGCCTCTACGACTGCGACGCAAACTCAGAAACCCTAAGAGATGAGAATAACCAGTGCTTATTCTGCGCAGGCACCCCTCTTACACCCCATGATATTTTGTCCGACATGACAAACCGTTTCCGATGCGCTATCAAATCCTGTGGACGCTGGGCTCCAAAATCCTTCAAGCGCAAAACATATGTGGGCATCTTTCGCATTGTGGAAGGTGGTGAGGCGATCTTCGTAGGTCCCTCATGCAGGGGCACCAAACGCCCTGACGGAAAATACGATCAGTGGGGAGATATCTTGGAGCGCATGACGAACGAGGAGCAGATTGATTCTATTAAGCGCGTGATTACCAAGGCATTTGAGTAAAAAATATAAGCCAGGGGCAATATATTTTTTTACGGAATTCTATATCGGCGAGACACGAGGGGCCGGCAGTTCAATGGTAGGGAGCCTAGGTTTGCCAGAGGGCATGATAGGCAGGCTCTCAAGTTGCTCATCAAACCACGCCCACCACGCCTCCTTCTCCATGGGCGTCTTGCACCGCGTGGGCCAAAAGGTGCGCCTCTTGGGATCACATATGCGCCAGCCACACGCGTGCTTATGTACACGGCCGTGTTGTATAGGCCCACACCACCCATTACTCATGAAGACACGCCACACATCGCCTTCTCCCTTGTAATATTTGGTAGCCACGGAATCACCCATTTCAGCTGAATCGGTCGGCCCACACCCAGCCTTGTATTGAGTACAGTGGGTAGAATGCGCGGCCTTTTGAATACGCCACCCCTTCTCCTCCACACAACCAGACTGGCCATCCTTCGGCCAACCCTCCTCATTTGAATTCCTCTGGACAGTAAAGTACTCGGCCTGAAGCTCTGCCCAAACTTCGGGAGGAAGCATGGCGAGGTTCACACAGTTCTGGCTCTGAACAAGGCCCATTGTATACGTTGGAGGTGGACTACATATCCCCTTTTACACCGATTTCAATTTTATCAAAGACACTAAAAATATGTGGGTTACTCGGAATAATTTAGTAATAGGGGGATTCCCTGAATACAACCCACTTCTTGTTGAGATAGAGATAGACGTGTGAAGGGCCTTGCCATTGATTTGTTGCTGTACCCCTGTTAAGAATCACTTGGCATGCGCCACTTGGAGAGTGTGCGTGAAGGCCATTGTCAAATTCAAAGGTATGGGTGGTCGTGTCAAATATGCCGTGCCGAACAATACGATCATTGACCCGCGCCTTGCACGCGAATGGAATGCGCTGAACCTCTTCCTCCGTTTCCTCATCCTCATCCTCCGTTTCCTCATCCTCATCCTCCGTTTCCTCATCCTCATCTTCCGTGTAGTCATCGTCCTCCTCCATCTCCTCGTCCTCATCTTCCGTGTAGTCATCGTCCTCCTCCATCTCCTCGTCCTCCTCCATCTCCTCATCCTCCTCCATCTCCTCGTGCTCCTCCATCTCCTCGTCCTCCTCCATCTCCTCGTCCTCCTCCATCTCCTCGTGCTCCTCCATCTCCTCGTCCTCCTCCATCTCCTCGTCCTCCTCCACATCCTCCTCCACATCCTCGTCACAGTCATCGTCTTCCTCAATCTTCTGCTCACATAGGAGCTCTAGCATGATAAAGGTGACAATAAACAATGCCAATAGCATCGTAAAGATGAGTACAATGTTCTTTTCCAGCGTCTCCGTGGTGAAATTTTCAGCGAACATCTTCAAGGAAAGCGAGCTCATTTGTATGGGTGCGGACTCCCCTTTCGCTCAACAACCCGTTTCAATTTTTAGTCGTACAAAGAGCTAGAGAGGACCCTATACTCCTCACACACTTGTAAATACTTCTCATGTTTCTCCAGTGACAGCTTCATTGCGTCTATCTTCTTGACAAGTGGCTCATCAAGGCGCAGTAAATCATTCACTGCCACCTGGGCCTTTTCCTTGGCTACCTGACACTCATCCAGATCTTTACGAATCCGCTCTTGCTCCGCGATTGTGCCAGCCCTGTTATGCCATTTATTCAATGACGCATTGCGAGTCTCCAGTGCATTTCGGTCTCCCAAAACCTTGTCCATTCGTGCCACAGCCTTTGCCAAGGCAGCCTGTGCAGCAGCAATGGCCACAAGATTTTCCTCATGGTCCTTTATCACCTGCGGATCAATAGGCGCGGGAGCTACAACAGACGCAAGGCTATGCTTCACAAGCGTTTTCATATCAGGCCAAGAGCTAGCATTATTCTGTGGCCACATTTCCGAGAAGGGACTAATAAAAATACCAGCATAACTAATCAAATTTATAAGCCCTGAATGCCCCACCGCGCCCTACAATCCCTCGCCTCCCGCCAGTCCATCGTCCAATCCACCGCGCGTTTCGCGCTCCCATAGACAACGGCGCAGAGTTCTTCCGTAAACGGCAACTTTCTCCCATAAAACCCAGCCTTCTTCTGGACGAACCACTTCTCCACCCAGACATCTTCAAGCATCCGCGCCAAAGGATGATCACTCTCGCGAAGCTGTTTCGCATGCTCCCCGCTCATCCAGAACTCAAGAAGCCACTCAGGATACAAAGACGCCACGTCATCCAAGAGCTTGATCAAATCACTCTCTTGAATGCCCACCATCATTCCCCTAGGGAAACAGAAGAGACCCTGATAGAATAACTCACATCTCCCTTTTACACAAATCAGGCGAAGTATGTCGGCGTTATATACTTGAAAGGGACCATAAGACACCACATTCCACCATCGAAACATCTGTTCAATCGTGCCCTTGTATAAAGACAGGTTCCACTCTGGGCGAATATTCGTATGTCGTGAACACAGCATCCAGAAATACGCCCAGAACTCTTTTCGGATAAGCCCGCCAATTGCCTTGGCAGTTACCTCAACCAGTCCAAGCCTAATCCACTCTTCCACAACCTCTCTTACACCTTGTTTACGCAGATGTAGGAATTTCAGAGGATTGTTCCTCTTTGTACCAAGCATATCCTTAAAGGAATACCCACTGTGAGAGGAACATAAGTGTCCTTCGTGCGCATTATTCCGACAAGCTCTATAGGTCATGTCATCTTTCTCAACAAGTGCTAAGCATCTTGTCATTGTGTAAGAGGGGACTATGAAAAATATATGGCAGCGCAATTCATTTTTTAGATTGCGTCAATATCCACTTCGTCTGAGTCGTCGGCCTTGTCGCTAAAGATGAATCCGCCCTGATCCTCCTCTTGCTCCTCGTAAATGGCCTTGTGAATGCGCCCTGTCTGGTAAAGCTGAACAGCCGTCTGTGAGTCTAACAAACCGTAAATCTCTAGCGAAATATCTTTTCCCTCAGCCCTTACATCTTTGATCAGCTCAGCCCCCTCTAACACAACAAAGTCCCCTAGCCCAATGTTCACCCGCTTTCGCCCGTCAGCGCTGAACAGTCCGCGAGGAGTGGCGAGGAGCCCAGTGTGTAGCTTCTCGCCGTCATGGAATTTTACGTGGAAGCGTGTACCGCCGAGAACCTTCTCCACACGCGCGAATTGGTTCTTTTCGGAGGAAATCGCCAGCTTCACAGCCTGGCTAGACTTATCTTGAGCCTTCATGCTCTTCTTGCTAATACGATTCTGGGGCATTGGGACTAGTATTTTCATGACCCCGGTGTTGCA
>Ga0214923_10002375_pt1 | contig 25149 bp, 14 predicted proteins | sample LL1510_MetaG_FD_177993 | JGI IMG/M metagenome (GOLD analysis project Ga0214923, IMG submission 177993) | Freshwater microbial communities from Lake Lanier, Atlanta, Georgia, United States - LL-1510 | ecosystem: Environmental > Aquatic > Freshwater > Lake | place: USA: Georgia | collected...
ACAAAAGTATTAATACCTCTAATAATTATTGGGGAAAAATATTAATAAGTGATTTGGGTCCTACAGGTAATACAGGTCCTACAGGTAATACAGGTCCTACTGGTAATACAGGTAATACTGGTAATACTGGTAATACTGGTAATACTGGACCTACAGGAAATACAGGAAATACCGGTCCAACTGGTAATACTGGTAATACTGGTCAAACAGGTCCTACAGGTAATACAGGTAATACTGGAAATACAGGTAATACAGGTAATACTGGACCTACAGGAAATACAGGAAATACCGGTCCAACTGGTAATACTGGTAATACTGGTCAAACAGGTCCTACAGGTCCTACAGGTAATACAGGTAATACAGGTAATACTGGTAATACTGGACCTACAGGAAATACAGGAAATACCGGTCCTACAGGTATAACAGGTCCAACTGGAAATACGGGAAACACAGGAAACACAGGTCCTACTGGTAATACAGGTATGACTGGTATGACAGGGCCTACAGGAAACACAGGAAACACAGGTAATACAGGTAATACTGGTATGACTGGTATGACAGGTCCAACTGGAAATACAGGAAACACAGGTAATACAGGTATGACTGGTATGACAGGTCCAACCGGAAATACAGGAAATACAGGTCCTACTGGAAATACAGGTATGACAGGTCCTACAGGAAACACAGGAAACACAGGAAACACAGGAAACACAGGTAATACAGGTATGACTGGTATGACAGGTCCAACCGGAAATACAGGTAATACAGGAAATACAGGTAATACCGGTCCTACAGGAAATACAGGTAATACCGGTCCTACAGGAAATACAGGTAATACAGGTATGACAGGTCCTACTGGTAATACTGGTAACACAGGTCCAACAGGTAATACTGGTAATACTGGACCAACAGGTAACACAGGTAATACAGGTAATACAGGTATGACTGGTATGACAGGTCCAACCGGAAACACAGGAAATACAGGTCCTACAGGAAATACAGGTATGACTGGTATGACAGGTCCAACAGGAAACACAGGTAATACCGGTCCTACAGGAAATACAGGTATGACTGGTATGACAGGTCCAACTGGAAACACAGGTAATACAGGTAATACAGGAAATACAGGAAATACTGGTATGACAGGTCCAACCGGAAATACAGGTCCAACAGGAAACACAGGTATGACTGGTATGACTGGTATGACAGGTCCTACAGGAAATACAGGTATGACTGGTATGACAGGTCCAACCGGAAACACAGGAAATACAGGTAATACAGGAAATACAGGTATGACTGGTATGACAGGTCCAACTGGAAACACAGGACCAACCGGAAATACAGGTCCAACAGGAAACACAGGTATGACTGGTATGACAGGACCAACCGGAAATACAGGTCCAACAGGAAACACAGGTATGACAGGTATGACAGGTCCAACAGGAAACACAGGTCCCACAGGAAACACAGGTCCAACAGGAAATACAGGAAATACAGGCATGACAGGACCAACAGGAAACACAGGAAACACAGGTCCAACCGGAAATACAGGTAATACCGGAAATACAGGAAATACAGGTGTGACAGGTCCTACTGGTAATACTGGTAACACAGGTACAACAGGTAATACAGGCATGACAGGTCCTACAGGAAATACAGGTCCTACAGGAAACACAGGTCCAACAGGAAATACAGGTCCAACGGGAAACACAGGTCCAACAGGAAACACAGGTCCAACAGGAAACACAGGTCCAACAGGAAATACAGGTATGACAGGTCCAACAGGAAATACAGGAAATACAGGTCCAACAGGACCAACAGGAAAAACAGGCAAGACAGGTCCAACAGGAAACACAGGAAACACAGGAAATACAGGAAACACAGGTCCAACAGGAAATACAGGAAATACAGGACCAACAGGAAACACAGGTCCAACAGGAAATACAGGTATGACAGGTCCAACAGGAAATACAGGTCCAACAGGAAATACAGGTCCAACCGGAAATACAGGTCCAATTGGGCCTACTGGACCTCCTAGTTTTGCGCTTTTATCATTGAATAATATTTGGACAGGAACAAATACTTTCAATCAATCTGTTACTACAAATAATAACTTCGTATCTAATTATGATTCATCATTTAATGGATTAGTTGCGATTAATAATAATAATCTTTTGGTGAGTAAATATATTGGTGTTAATAAAACAAATCCAAGATATAATATCGATGTAAATGGTACAATAGGTTGTGGTGTTGTATTTCAATTTGATGTAGAAACGGGTCAAGACCAAATGGGTACAATTAATAATAGTCAATTGATATTGGATAAACAATTAATTGCGAATTTGGGAATTACTATTCCGTTCGGACAAAGTTTCATTAATAATAGCGATACTACATTAAATGGAAACTTATATGTGAATAGTTTGGGAAAATCGATAATATTGGGCGACCTTTCTATTAATGGTATATTGAATGTTGGTGATTTGTCGAATTATTATAACAAGACATATATTGATGCTAGTTTTAATAGTGTGAGTATTGGTAATTATTATTCAAAAGCAGCAATTGATTCTAGTATAAATTCTGGTTTTTATAATAAAACGTACGTTGATACAAGTTTCAACAGCATAAGTATTGGTAATTATTATTCAAAAGCAGCAATTGATTCTAGTATAAATTCTGGTTTTTATAATAAAACACAATCAGATACAAGTATGAATAATGGATTCTATAACAAGACATATATCCAGAGTACATACGCAACATTATTATCACCAACATTAATAGGCACACCTATTGCGCCAACAGCTACAAGTGGTACAAATACAACACAAATAGCTACAACAGCTTTCGTAAGAAGTGAGGTTTCAAATTTGATTGCTAGTGCGCCATCGACATTAGATACTTTGAATGAATTGGCAATAGCATTAGGAAATGATCCAAACTTTTCAACAACAATAACCAATCGTCTAGGAGCAATGGACAACAGTATTAATATTGTTTATACAAAAACAACAATAGATACAAGTATCAACAGTGGATTTTACAACAAAACATCAATCGATTCCAGTATCAATATTGGATTTTACAACAAAACACAATCAGACACAAGTATGAATAGTGGGTTTTATAACAAGACAATAATCGATTCTAGTATCAACAGTGGATTTTACAACAAAACATCAATCGATTCCAGTATCAATATTGGATTTTACAACAAAACACAATCAGACACAAGTATGAATAGTGGGTTTTATAACAAGACAATAATAGATTCCAGTATCAACACCGGGTTTTATAACAAGACATATATAGGAAACACATACGCTCCTTTATCTACACCTTCTTTTACTGGTAAAATTATAAGTGCTGGCGATGTATCATTAAATTCAAAGTTATCTGTTTTAAACGATGTTTCTATGAATGGTAATTTATATGTTGCTAGTAATATTAGAATTAATACAACCGCAAATGATTATGATTTAAATGTTAATGGCATAATTAGAACAAATATATCAAATAGAGCAGATATAAATAAATTGTTCGTTTTATGGGATGGAGCCACAGCAGATGCTTCAGCTTCAGCTACCAATTTTTATGGGTTTGGTATCAATTCAGTTACATTAAGATATCAAGTCGCTTCAACAACAGCAAATCATAGATTTTACGCAGCTGGAACAGAATTATTCACAATTCAAGGTACAGGAAATATTGGTATTGCTACATCAGCTCCAGCTCGTACATTAGATGTAACTGGAAAAGCAAGAATAACGAGTGATGTATCATTAAACGGTGTTGTACAAGTAGGGGCTATATTTGGTGGTTCTACAACAACCGCCGCCTCTGATTTAAATGTTTATGGATTGAATATAGGCGCCGGGTCTTTTACAGCTGCTTCAGATTTTACTTTGACCGGTAATTTAAATTTATCTACATCAAAAGCAATATATGGCGGTAGCACAACAGTTGGTACTAGTAAATTATCAGTATATGGGTTATTTGTTGGAGCTGGTGATATAAGTATGGCTAATGGTTGTATTTTATACGTAAATGGAAGTAGTATAACTATGGGTGGAGGTAGTATATCTATGGGTGGAGGTAGTATATCTATGGGTGGAGGTAATATAACTGTGGGTGGAGGTAATATAACTGTGGGTGGAAATATAACAAATGTAAATGGTTTATCAATAGGAACATCAAATAATCCAAGTCGTGAATTAGATGTTAGAGGAAAAGCTTATATTGGAAATGATGTATCATTAAACGCAAATTTACAAGTACCAAGTGGAAGTATGATTATTGGAATTGGAAGTCCAAGTCGTGAATTAGATGTTAGAGGAAAAGCTTATATTGGAAATGATGTATCATTAAACGCAAATTTACAAGTAGCAAGTGGAAGTATGATTATTGGAATTGGAAGTCCAAGTTTTCCTTTAGAAATAACTACTAATTCCGGTACAGGAACACTACCGCTCACCAACTTTTACGTCTCCAACAATAGTGCTGCTGCTGGCAACACAGCCAGTAAAAATGTATCAATAAAATGTCAAGGCATATGGAGTACTAGTGGAATTACAGTATCATCAGATATACGTATAAAAACAAATATTAATATCATAAATTGTAACAACGCATTGGAAAAATTCAGACAAATACAACCAGTAGAATACTACAATATAGATAAAATTAGTAAAGGGACATCAAAAAATTATGGTTTTATTGCCCAAGACGTAAAACAAATAATACCAGAATCGATATCATTACATAAAGAATACATACCAAATATTTACGAATTAGCAACTGTAATTGATAATTCATTGATAGTATTGGATACAAAAACAACAAATGAATTCAGTATATCAGGTGATATATTAAACATCAAATTATATAATTATGATAATCAGCCAAAAATAGTAACTCTCGATAAAATAATCGACACTTCATCTTTTACAATAAAAGAACCATTACTATATAGCGATTTATCAGATAACAAAATATTTGTATATGGTCAAGAAGTGAATGATTTCCATATATTATCAAAAGAAACAGTATTTACAGTAGCAACCGCAGCATTACAAGAGGTAGATAAGGAATTAGAAAAAACAAAAATAATAGTATATGATATTTCAATGAATATGCCAATTTATAAAACGAGATTAGAATTGGCAGAACAAAAAATAGAAGAACAATCAATAACAATTTCGCAATTACAACAGCAAATATCATATCTACAAGAACAAATAAATGAAATAAATAAAAAAATAAATCCATAAAATCCATAATCAACTAATAAAAAAATATCATAGACATATATAAAATAATATATGTCTATCGCAACATTGAAGAAAAAAACACAATCAAAATATAATAACATGAGTGTAGGCGAACGACAATTTTCAATAAACGGAACATATCGTAGTCAAGGATATGTAGGACAAACATCACTTTCACGCTCACTACCAAGAACACTCATGAAAGGAAATGTAGCGATTGGTCATGGAGGCTGCTGTGGTAAATTCAAAAAAACACCGATTGTACAGTCAGCAGTAATATCTTTAGAAAATCCAAATATAGTGAAATCATCGGTATTGGGTACATCTGGTATGATAAGTACAAAATATGCGTGGATAAAAAGACCACAACCATATACAACAGTGAAACCAGATAATAATCAAAATAATAATTCACAAAGTGATTATATAAAATACTTGGTAGATGAAACATTAAATTATACTGAATATGCTTTGAGTGATACTTTGTTGGTATATCCTCCTTTAAACAAATTTTTAAATTCTGCTAATAATAATACTAATATTTTTAATAGTACGTTAATAGATTTATCCTATGGAAATGGATTATATAAGGCATATGCTATGTGGAGTGGATCCACTACTCAATTTAATGGTTATGGACCTTTTTATAGTAGTCTCAGTACGACAACAGACAGATACCGTCGAAGCACAACTGGTAGTTTTTCAAATGCGTTAACGGTTGATGGTATAAATGTCTATGGTGCTAATCACACTGATAATCGAATTAATTCATATATAATTGATGGCACACTAGTTAAAGGTTGGTGGTTTGACATAGAATTACCATATAAAATAAATGTAAATAGTTTCTCTTTTATACCAGGCATTGTATCAAATAATATTTATGAACTTATATTACTAGGTTCAAATAATTCCACATCTTTTGGTGTTAATCAAAATGCTGATACAACTCCTTATTGGGAATTTGTAGGAAAAGCGAATATTCTAGATAAAACATATAATACAAATAGAGTATTTTTTAATACAGTAACTAAAAAAAGTTTCAAAATATATAGAATAGCAGTAACATACTCATATACATCATCAACTGCTGTAGTTCATGGATTTCAATTACATTCTTATGATAAATATCCTTGTCAAGGAGAAGAAAAATATACATCAGTAAGTTCATGTAAAAAAAATACTTGTACAACAAACAAGCCAGGAATAAATTATAATTATGCTATTCCATGTGGCGAATACATGAAACGATTGATAAATTGCCGTACAAAAAGTAATCACTTTTATGTAGCATCTACAAATAATAAACAACCATTCACTGGTTTTAACTAAAAAATTGACTATTGTATCAAACAATATATTATATATAAAAATATATTATTTATAATAATCGAAATGAAATCTCAAGAACAACAATTAACGAAGGAAAAACTCGAAAAACAACTACAATCGGAAAAAGAACTAATGGAAAAATATATAAAAACGTTCTCCAAAAAAGAATTACAAAGTTATGAAATAGCGAAAAATCATTTAGGCACATCATTTCAATTAGAAAAAAGTAATGGGTTTTTGAAATGGAAGAAACAACAAGAATCATAAAACAATCATACATTATCGATACTTTCCATTTGTTTTTTTTTGAAATCTTTATAACTCAATACTTGCTTTTGTAAAGTAGTTTCGCTATCTAAATTATCAAGTAATTTAGAGTGGAACCCGTTCAAAGATGAATATCGAGATTTTTTGGTAGATATTGGTTGGGTGAATTCAATATTCATTAATTTACCCAATGATATAAACTTATTACGAATATATTCCTTTTTCTTTTCAGAAACGATTTCTGATGTGTTTTTTTCACGACCATTGATATCATTTGGATTTTCTGTTTTTTTACTATAATTTTTAAATTTGGCAAAAGCAGAATTATCGATTTTCAATGGTTTCGGTAATTTTGTATCACTATTATCATCGTTCTGTTTGGTCTGTGCCGATTCCTTTTTTTCTTCTTGAAAATGTATTTTAATCATTTTCGAAGGTTTATCTTCGGGGGTTATTTCATCATCCATAAAAAAATCGAAACATCTATAAACAGTTACATATTTCATGGCAACCGCATTTAAAATAGGATAAGGAATACCAGTAGAATCCGAAGAATAAGCAAAACCCATCTTATAAGAGTCGTAATACATCATGATATTTCCTCTTGGTGTAGATTCAAATAAAATACGTGATTTCCATATTTTTTCCAAAGAATTATCTGGACTTAAAATCAATTCTTGAAAATCAGATTTTGAATAAAAAACAGAATCGATATTGGTTGATAATTCGTCAATTATAGGCAGCGAAAACTTCGATAAAAATTGACTTTTTTGTTTTTCAATATACTTCGCACTAGCGTCCAAAATAGTTTCTTTTTTTTCGAGAATTTGTCTGGGAACAAACGAATAATATAGTTGTAAGCAGAATAATAAAAAATTAAAATAGAATCGTTTGAAAAAAAAATATATACTAGTATTATTTTTTTTTGTATTCAACATAACCACCTTTATATATTTTATCACGTTATTTTTATGTTATTTTTTATCAATGTTTATCTTTTGTTTGATTCGATTTTACTTGTGCGAGGCGAACATTAAATAAATCAGTCATTTCTTTTTCTAATATAGGCACCTGAATTCGTTCATATGATTTATACGCGTTATCTGGGTGAATACATACCAAATATAATCCGGTTACTTTTTTGCCATATTTATCTTCTAATATTTTTTTATATGTATTTAATTGTAGAGAATAATGCCAAAAATTAGTATCTGGTAAATGAGAAATACACGATGTAATAGCATAATTACCAAAATTGGATTCATTTACAATTTCCTGACATCTTTTCCAATCATAGATTTGTATAGTTCCATCAGGATTTTCAAAAATCATATCAATTGAACCGGATAATTTCATTTCTTCGTAATATACCATCCATTCTGTACGATAAGGTTTCAAATCAGGAAAATCTTTTACGAATTGTAAGAAATATTGGAACTCAATACTATCATTTTTCACATCCATACCATTATAATAACATTCGATATCATAATGCATTTTTGTACCAGAACCAGCTGAGGAGTCACGTTTTTTATCCCATTGTGCTTTAATTTCTTCACGAGTCATACCATAATATTTATACGTAGGGTCATTCCAATTTTTTCCACGCATCATATTATCAATTGTTTTATCTGCGTCGAATTGTGAAAAATGATGATGATTCCATGTAGTAACTGATGTATATGTACCGCGTTCGCCCATTACAGTATAAATATGAGGACCTTCCTCGAATGAAATATTTTCATCTCGAGGATGGGCATTTTTAATAGCTAAATAATTATGAGTACCAGGAATAGCAACAGATGACATTTTAGTAATAATTGTATATTGACTATCAATATTTTAAACTCAATATTTTAAAATCAATTTTTTGAAATCAAAAAAAAATGATTTCATATTTTTACTAAAAAATTGACTGTTTATTTTGTAGAAAAAATAATAATATAAATAAAATATATAACATGGAAAACATTCAAAATGACAAACTTAAAGCAGCATTAGAACTATTTGTAAATGAAAATACAAACACATTTACATTTGGCGCACCAGAAATGTATGGAGAAACAGGCATTACTTTATCACAAAGTGATGTTGAACTTTTGTTTGATTTATTAGCAGAAAAAAAAGAAAAATTACATAACCTTTATTTAAATGGAGTTAGAATAAGAGAAATACCAAAATCAATTGGACAGCTATCAAATTTAATATTATTAAGTTTAATTTATAACAAAATAGAAAATTTACCAGATGATGTATGTGATTTAAAAGAATTAAAAATATTGTCATTATCAAATAATAAAATAAAACATTTACCAGAACGCATTGGAGAATTAAAGAATTTAACTTGGATTGATTTAAATGAAAATCCAATCAAAAATTTACCAGATTCGATTACTAATTTAAAAAATTTAGAAAAATTAACTTTATTGAATACAGGTATTAAAAAAAAACAAACTGATAAAATAGAACAACTTGAACAAATATGTAAAAACACTAATAATAATTCTTATGGTAATATAAAAGATAAAGAATTTTATAGAAATCCAAAAATATATATTGATGGAATTGGATTAAACAGAAGCCAAAACAAAAATGTTTTATCAAAACATGATTTCGATAATATAATTCGTGGTATTGCTTATCCATCATCACCAAAAACACCAAAAACAAAAGCAACAAAAAGAAAAAGTCTCGCTATATCTCGTAGGTCACCATCACCAAAATCACCGAAATCTAAAACACAAAAATCAAGAAAAACACCTACTCCTAGTCCATAAATTATACATAATATAATTCATTCATTCAGCCAATAAAAAATATTTTTATAACTATTTGTAAAAATATTTTTTTACTATGTAATCGTATAATGCTGAATATTTGTTTTTAATCGATTATAAAGCCAACTACGTATTTTATGAGAACGAATATCTTCACTTTGGTCTCCACCTAAAATATTTTTATAATAAATTATATATAAATCTTTGTATTTTTCATCATTTTCAATCATATGTTTATTGATATCATACCAGTTTTTTTTGAATTCGATAAGGAATCGATGACATATACGTTTTAAAATCATATTAAATTCTGAAACTGATAAAACCATCCATATAGGTGTATTATCACCACTATCAGTATCTATCATCTGTTGATTTCGAAAATCATAAATATAAAACGTATTAGGTTTATTATCAAAAGCACAAATAGGTATTTTATCTGATTCAATATTATTAAGTATATTATCAAATAAACGAATTATACCACTCGTTAAGTCATTTTGAAAGACATTCTCCAAATGGTTTGAAATATTTTTATAAACAATACTAGATAACCATGTAGTGAAAATGATAAAAGGTTGATTTTGTTTATTTTCGTTGAGCCAATCTAGAACATTAATTTTACGTTTTTGTGATTGTAATAATTTACGATTTTCTTTTTCTAGACGATTAACGCGAATTGCTAATTCTTGAATTAATTGATACATTTGTATTTGAGTAGGTAAAGATTCAATAATTTCGACTTCATTATTACGTTCCCTTTCAGATTTATGAAAGAATTCGCAACATAAAATATGTCTATCATAATTGAATTTTTCTTTATAATTACGTAAACAAAATTTACAGTCATACCCAGTGGATTTATTCATTATTGTTATTTTATTTTTTATCATGAGAAGTGTATAGTAATAAAGGTCAATTTTTTGAAAAATGCCAAATATAATACCGATGTTATTTAGCACAAATGGAACAGCAAAACGTCAAGGTTCAAAATTAGGAGGAAGTCCAAATCCGATTCCTAATAATAATAATAATAATAATAATATACAAACAACCCAATTTTCTGAAGAAGAAATTAAAAAAATGATAGAAAATTATAATAATTATAATAATTTTTTAATTAAATTACGTACAAATATGTTTAGTATAAATAACATACCAAATTGTAGTAATTGTAACGGAAATAAATAAACATACAAAAAAAAATATATGTATAGTTATTTATAGTATGTTACAAAATATTTTTCAAAAAAAGAATTTTTCTACAATTATTATTGTAATCCTTTTAGCATTTTTTTTAGTATTTGCTATAATGAGATATAGAAAGGTAAATGAAGGCATGGAAGAAACCAGTGAGAAGAAACCCAGTGAAAAAAAAAATATAGTAAATGTTCTCAATTAAATAATTATATTTATAATTTTTCAATATAATTATTTATTATGTTTTTTATTTCTGCGCGATTTACGCATTTTACGAGTAATCCGTTTTTTATTTTTATAGGAATGATGTTTTTTGTATTTTAACGAACCACCCTTTTTTTCTTCCACAATAAGGCTTCTTTCTTTGTTACCTAACCCATCAAAAAAAGGATTTTCCTCTTCTCCTACATTTTTGTCTTTATCTGGAATAACTGATGGAAATGGTTTCGGTAATTTTGTTTTGGGTGGTATAGGCGTTACGCGAAATATTTTTTCATTTTCAGGAGTATTTATTAAATCATCTTTGGGTTTTGTATTAGACATTATAATATAATAAAATAAAAAAATTCAAATAACTAAATAATAGTAAAAATAAGGTTTAGGATATATATATATATTATATACATTATGAGTGAATATTATAACAAAAATGAATTATTTTTAGAACCAAAGACTACTCAATATGGTAGTCATATGGTTATGACGAATGTTCAAAAACCAAAGAAAACTAAATATATCAATATCGATACTCGTTATAGTGATACGTATGATTATTTAGAATCGTCAAATTATAATATTACATTACCTGAACGTATTAATGAAGTAAAAACAATGACTGTTAAAAGCGTTGAATTACCAATGACATTTTACAATATATCAGCCGCTTTAGGTAATAATTATTTTAAATTAACTGATTATAATGCGGACGCGACTCCAATTCATATGATTACTGTTCCAGATGGAAATTATACAATGGAATCTTTAAAAAATACATTAAATGGATTATTTGATTCTATTTTTTCAGGTAATGTAAGTCCAAATGATTCTGATATTCGTTATTATTATAGTGGAAATTATTCTTATTTTTATACAAACGGTGCTAAATATTTAATAGAATTTGATGTAGATTCAAAAGGAGGTAAAGATAAATATAATTTAAAATCAAAATTAGGATGGTTATTAGGTTTCCGCAAACCAACATATAATCTTAATTTTAATTATTCTGATAATCCACCAGCAGGAACTGGTCCAGTTGGACAACCATTATTAAAATCCGAAAGTTTTATTGATTTGAATTCACCAAAATATGTGTATTTGGCAATAGAAGAATTTAATAAGGGTAATCAAAATTCATTTGTTTCACCAGTATCAAATAGTTTAGTAAATAAGAATATAATCGCCAAAATAATAATTGATAATACTACTTATCCATTCAACACTATATTACCAGCAAATAATTTAAATGGATTATTATTAAGTGATATTCGTAGTTATACAGGTAAAATAGATTTATTGAAATTGAATATACAACTATTATCTGAATATGGAAATGTAATGTCTATGAATGGACTCGATTTTTCATTTTGTTTAGAAATAGAACATGAATAAATAGCAAACAATCCATTGAAAAATGAAAAATCAATAAAAAATTGATAATGATAATTATATTTTCATTAGACTTAAAATATAATGAATAAATTTATGATAATCAAGAAAATACCAGAAGTCAATAATGAAAAAAATGACAGCAACAACAACAACAACAACAACAATAATAATAATAATACTAATATAGAAAAACAACCAGCACAAGAAAAAATGGAAAAGGATATTGAATTATCGAACGAACAAGAATATGCTTATTATAAATTCATGAATGGTGAAAATTTGTTTATAACTGGACCAGGGGGCACAGGAAAAACAAGATTAATAAAAAAATTAGTTGAACATGCCAAAAACAATGAAAAGAATATAGCAGTATGTGCTATGACAGGTTGTGCTGCCATATTATTAAACTGTAATGCGAGAACATTACATTCATGGAGTGGTATTAAATTAGCAAAAGGAACAAAACAAAGTATAATAAATTCGGTTTTAAAAAATAAAAGAATAGTAAGAATATGGAAAAAAGTAGAAATATTGGTTCTCGACGAAGTTAGTATGTTATCAAAAAAAGTTTTCGAAATAATCGAAGAAATTGCTCGGTGTACTAGACTATCATCATTACCGTTTGGTGGAATACAGGTGATATTTACAGGAGACTTTTATCAATTGCCACCGGTAGGTAGTGATGGAGAACCAGAAACAGAACAATTTTGTTTTGAATCACCTAGATGGAACATGGTATTTACTCAAAAAAACCATATTCAATTAGAAACTATATTTCGACAAAAAGATTTTACATATATTGAAATCTTGAAACAAATTCGTGAAGGAATAATAGACCAAAAAAATGTTGAATTATTGAGAACATTTATAAATCGAGAATATAATTCAGAAAAAAATAATGGTTGTATTCCTACAAAACTATTTCCTATACGTTCCAAAGTAGATTATGTAAATAATATGATGTTCTCAAAATTAATCGAACCTGAACATGTTTTAAATGCTATTTATATGACAAATTTTACAACATATGTGGAATCCGAAAAAAATTTATCGATTGAAACATTACAACAATGTTCTCGATTATCTGTATTAGAAAAGGAACAAGAATTGGATTTATTGATGAATAGTTTACCTTGTAATAAAGTTTTACGATTAAAAAAAGGAGCAATCGTAATGTGTACTATCAATCTAGATATGTATAATTCGATATGTAATGGTTCTCAAGGAGTAGTAATTGATATAATAGAAGGTGAAAGTATATATAAACAGATAGTAGTACGTTTTTCAAATGGAATAGTAAAAAAAATACTACCGAATTTTTGGCAATCCGAGGATTTTCCAACATTAGGAATTGGTCAATATCCATTATGTTTAGCATGGGCACTAACAATACATAAAATTCAGGGAGCAACATTATCTATGGCAGAGATAGATATTGGTCAAAGTATATTTGAATTTGGACAGACATATGTAGCTTTATCTAGAATACAATCATTGGACGGCCTCTATTTATCAGCATTTAATCCTACAAAAATAAAAACAAATCCGAAAGTAACAGAATTTTATAAAAATATACCGAAATTTGAATTATCTGACTTAGAAAAAATAAAAACTACTAATAGTGAATCTATAAAAAATTCATCAAAAGAAGAATCAAAAGAATTAGAACCAGAATCATATGATGAAAATATCAAAAAAATTAAATTCTAATGATTTTATATAAAAATGGTAGCAGGTAGTATTTTACCAATAGCAATACATGATAATAAATTATTTTTTTTATTTGGTAAAGAGAACCCGATGGAAGATAGTGCGAAAGGGTGGTCCGATTTTGGTGGTAGAATGGAGAACAATGAAACACCATATAAAGCCGCTTTACGTGAAGGAAGTGAAGAATTAACTGGATTTTTAGGTGATAAAAATACAATCCATAAATTAATCCGTAAAAATGGGGGATATTATAAAATAGAACATAATAATTACAACGTTCATATGTTTTTTTTAGAGTATGATGAGAACCTACCAAAATATTATAATCAAAATCATCTATTTTTATGGAATAAGATGGATAAAAATGTTCTCAATAATTCAAAGTTATTCGAGAAAATAGAAATAGATTGGTTCTCGGTAGATGAAATAAAATCGAAGAAAAACGAATTCAGAAATTTTTACCAAGAAATTATTGACAAAATTTTAATGGATATTGAGAACATTGAGAAATTTATCATATCAAGAACAAAAAAACATAAGAAAACACGTAAATCATATAGAAAATAAATTCAGCATGTTCTCGATATATAATAAAAAATTTAGAAATAAAAACTGATATATCGAGAACAATTTTATAATAAATTAGTTTATGTAAAATAAAATAGAGACTAATTGTATAAAAATAAGAAATTTAATATGTCATCATGGAAACAATATGGTGGAATATATAGAACAGATAAATATCATAATGTGAGTATGGGTACGCTAGTAGCAGACCAACTTGTATTAAGACAAACCGCTTCCACTAGATTAACATTTGATTCTTCCATATTAGTAAAAGGTAGTATAGGTTGTGAAAATAATGTAGATGTAACTGGTAATATAACAGGCGATAGTTTATTTGTTAAAAAGAATATTTATCTAAATAATAAATTATATTTTGGAACTAATACCCCTTACGATGATTCAAATGAAACAGCATGTTATATTTACGGAAGTAGTACAGGAATTGGTATTAATACAAAAACACCAACATCACCATTTGATATAACATCAACAGATGCCATAGCAAATGTATTAACTATTCGTTCTCAAGCTACGACAAATACAAACATAATAGCACAGAATAATACAACGAAAGGTATTATAGTGAATGCTTCTAATGCCAGTTCTTTTATTGGTTTTTTTAATGATACAAATATAAATGTTGCTAATGTACCTGACTCGAAAATACAGTATAATTCAGGGGGTATATTAGAAACAGTATCAAATACAGTAAAATTATCACCAAATGTCTATGTTTTGAATAGAGGTACAAGAAGTGGTATAACAACAAGTATTTTTGATGAACCTATGATTATTTACGATAGTTCTCAAAATAACTATTTATATGAATATTATCAAAATACAAATATAAAATCAGGAACTGGTTTGACATTAGCTGCGTTGAATAATAACTCAAATACATTTCTAAGAATAACAACACCAAACAAACTGGGGTTATCAATAGGTGGCGGAGCAAATCCATATAATAATTTATTACCAATGGGTACAATTGGTATTACTGATAATGGCGGAAATTATTATCAAAATCAAATGATATCCAGAGGTACCGATTTGGTTAAAAATAAAACAACGTTGGGTATTAACACGTTTTCACCAAAAACGAATAATTATGTGTTGGATATAAATGGAGCTACTAGAATATCAAATGGTGAAATTAGTATAGTAATGGATTTAAGTTATGAAATTAAAAAAATATCATTTTCGAAAACTAATCCATTAAATGGTATTGCGGTAGGTTCGTCCGATTCAATTAATAGCCCATACAGTCAAAAAATATCATATACTATCGATGGTGGTAAATCATGGAATATTTCGAATATCAATAATAATAACTTACAAATTACAACACATGATTTTACAGTTAATTATTACGATTTAAACTATGCTCTTATAGGGACATCAAATAGTTTTGCATTTTATACAAAAGATAAAGGAGTTTCATGGAATACAGTTACACTAGCTAGTGATAACTTGATTAGAGATATAAAAACAATATACATATCGAATTACATTGCGACCAATGGAAATAGAATATTTTTTGCTGGATTAGTTGGAGCGAGTGTTGGTGCTATACCAACAATACCAACGATATATTACTATGATATAATTTTAAATAACGTATTTAATGGTACAGATATAAATATAGCAGGTAATTATAATAATACATTATTAGCCAGTGCTAGTTTTATAATAAAAAATAGTGATGGTTTTGGTAATTTTGTTTATTTTGTAGGAAACGGTATTCAAAAAATAAATATAACAACCTCACCGCCTACATCTTTATATTATGTTAACACAGATAAACAATATAATAGTGTATGTGCGTATGATAATAATTTTATAGTTGCTGTAGGTATAAATATTATTTCTTATACTAGAAATGGAATAGCTTGGACAGATATACCTTTTACGAATATTACATTTAATGATGTTTTTATTTATGATAGTACTTCAGCAGTAGCTGTGGGAAATAATGGTAATTTTTATTATACATCAAACGGAACATCATGGGTACCTGTTTCAGATACTATTATAAATTCATCTGGTATTGCTAGTTTAATTACAAATACAAATTATAAACTGAGCAACATAATTATGCCAAATAAAGATTCGTATATAATTAGTAGTATAATAAATCCATATGTTCAAAATTCAACTTTGGGTGGAACAAAGATGTTATATGGTTATTATCCTAATTTATTAAATCGTAGTAATAATACAGTATTAGAATTATCAGGAAATATAGTTATTTCTGGTGATATTGAAATAAATGATAGTGGTAAATTAAAGACAAAACAAACTACTTTTAATTTATTAACAGAAAATGTAGAAACCATGTATATAGCGAATAGTTCTAGTAATATAAATATTGGAAATAATGCCACAAATACAAATATAATTGGCAAATTAAATGTTAATAATGATACAACGCTTAATACAACATTATATACAGCAGGTGCTACAACATTAAATTCAACATTAGACGTTAATGGAAATAGTAATTTAAAACAGAATTTATACGTGGTAGGCGATACATCTTTGAATTCAAAAGTCTATGCTGGTGGCGCCGTAACATTGAATTCGACATTAGACGTTACTGGAAATAGTAATTTGAAACAAAATTTGTATGTATTGGGCGATACATCATTGAATTCAAAAGTTTATGCTGGTGGCGCCGTAACATTGAATTCGACATTGGATATCGCTGGAAATAGTAATTTGAAACAAAATTTATATGTGTTAGGAGATACATCGTTAAATTCAAAATTATATGTGGCAGGAAATGTTACAATGAATTCAAAATTAATAGTTACTGATTCTGCTACATTGAACTCTACTTTGAATATAATCGGGAATACTACCATGAATAATAGATTAACTGTAGAAAATGATACGGGATTAAATTCCAAATTAGTTGTACAAGGTGATGTATCATTAAATTCTAATTTGACAGTAACTAATAATGCTTCAATTAAATCGAAACTAATAGTAGATAATGATGTTTCATTAAATAGTAATTTGACAGTAAATCAAACTATTTATAATAGTGGTATTTTAAAAACAAATAACATTGATTTGTATAGCAATGAAAATATTAATATTGGTTCCACATATATTAACAATATAACAACTAAAAATATTAATATCGGCTATAATGCCAATAATATTAAAAATCAAAATATAATAACTATTGGGTCTGATGTAAATAATGATATTATATATATAAAAGGTCAACTAATTAATCAAGGCTCGTTTATAACCGGTACCCAACAAACATTAGATTTAACTTCACCTACTTTACAATTAAATGGTGGAAAAGTTGGTCCAGGTCAAGGTAAAGGTTCTGGGATTTTAATACGAGATAATAACATTAATAATTCAGGATTTATTCTTTTAAATAACACAGAATCTGGGTATATGTTCAAGCCATCATTTTTGAATTCTAATGTTGTGAATATGGAAATAAATTCAATGATTCTAAACCCGCAAATAAATACAGGATTAATGGTATTGAAAAAATTACCTGATTTTTCTGATGCTAGTTATAATATGGTAGTCGAGAACTTAGATACTAGTAGTATTTTATTAAGGTCAAATACATCTACCGCAATGAATCAAATCATTGATACAAAATTAACACTTAATAATGACGCATCATTGAATTTGAATTTATTTGTAAATGGAATAACAACATTGAATAACAAATTAATTACAAACGCTGATGTATCAATGAATTTGGGCCTATCAATAAATGGAGATAGTAGTCTCAATAATGTCAATATACGAGGAACAACAATAATGAACAACAAATTGATTACGAATAATGACGTATCGATGAACGCGAGACTATTTGTTAATGGAGATAGTAGTCTAAATAATGTCAATATACAAGGAACAACAACACTCAATAACCAATTAATTACAAACACAGATGTATCGATGAATTCCCGATTATTTGTAAATGGAGATAGTAGTTTGAATAATGTAAATATACGTGGAATAACAACACTCAATAACAATATGATTACGAATGCTGATGTATCGATGAATTCCCGATTATTTGTAAATGGAGATAGTAGTCTAAATAATGTAAATATACGTGGAATAACAACATTGAACAACAATATGATTACGAATGCTGATGTATCGATGAATTCCAAATTATCAGTAAATGGAGATGTTAGTATGAATAAATTAAATACAAATAATTTATCAAGCATTACTGCTTTATTAAATAAATTAGCTATAGGTATAGGTATTAATAATATTTCACCAAATATTTCTTTAGACGTCTCTGGAAATTTCCGTATAACAAACGGAGTTGTAGTACAATTTTATGAATAAAAATAATATAAAAAATATTTTGTAATATATTGCGTAATTTGTATAGAAAATATAAAAAAATTATAAATATATTATAAATGAATAAGTGGTTAGATTTATCAATTAATTCTAATAAATTTAAACAAAGTTATTTTCAAGGATTTGTTGATATAAGTGGTGAAATACATGTAAGAAATGATAATTATATTAATTTATATGATAACTCGAATTCAACTAGCCCCAAATTTAGCATTAAGTCAGATTCTATGCGGATTATAGATGATTTAAACCGCATAAATGATATTAGTAATATTAAACTTTTATATATTAAAGATTTATCCGAGAATGTCCAATCAAGATTGGATATTTTGAATCAACGTACAAAATATATATCAACTAATCCATATGAATTAAAAACAATAATAATTAATGACGTCTCTTTTAATAAAAATATATATGTTAGTGGTGATGTTTCTTTGAATAATAATGTATTTATCAAAGGAGATATGAGTATGAATGGTAGTTTATCAATAGGCACTGATTTATCAGTAAATGGTAATGTATATTTTCGAAAAGGGTCTATACCAGCATCGGCAGTAGCTGGAGGGGGAGTAGGTGGTGGTGTTTATATAGGAGCACCAGATAATATAGATTTTGACCAGGACGAATTTGCATTAATAAAAGATGGACCGGTACATGGAGATGTAGCAACCAATGTAGTAATAACAGGGTCATTACAAGTAACAGAAGATGTATCATTTAATAAAAATGTATGTATAGTAGGAGATTTATCAATGATAGGTAATATGAGAGCAATAACAAGACCATATAATGATAATACAACATATGTAGCAACAACAGAATATGTTATGAATCAAGGATATACCACCCCACAAACATTATTTAAACAATTTACATGAAAACATCAACTATATAAATCATAATAATTTTAATATAAATATTCAATTGTATGGTATTGAATATTTAGAAAGTATAATAACAATTCATTTGTTTTTCCATATTTCTTTTCGAAATATTTATTATATAATGTCAGTTTCATTGAAAAACTGGTTAGACCTATCGAATGTATCAAATCTGTTTCGGTCAATTTATGTGAAAGGTTTTGTTGACCTTAGTGGGGGAGATTTGATAGCAAGAAATGGTAATTTATACATAGCAGGAAATGCTAGTTTAAATCAAAACGTTTATATCAAAGATAAATTAACTATAGGTGTTACTGATTCATTATATACGTTAGATGTAAATGGAAATACAAATTTACAAAATGAACTATCTGTATTTGGTGATGTTTCATTAAATAAGAACCTCTTTGTTACAGAAGATGTTAGTATAAATGGTAATTTATACGCGAATTATCCACCAGAAACAATTCCGGCGAGCGCAATTATAGGAGGAGCTTTGACTGTATCAACGATTGATGCGAATAATACAGTAGGTAATGTTTTATCACAAATTAATACTATAAGATTTGATAGTGATGCTGGATTCTCTGTTGACCCACTTGAACCGGGTATAGTAAAAGTTGGCATGAATAGTACATTTAAATACTGGGATGTTAGCGGACAGGTAGGTACAGGAACAGTTGGTAATTTGATAGCAAATGGTCTAGATAGAATTACATTTGTAGGAGGTAATAATATTTCGATATTGTCTAGTATAGAAGATGATAAAAAATTATTAAAAATATCAGCGACAAATGTAGTAAATACAACAAATGATCAAACTATTGATGGAAAAAAAAAATTTACGAATGATGTTTCATTGAATAATAATTTAACAGTTTCGGGTAATGTAACATTGAAAAAAAATTTGAATGTAATTGGAAATTTGACAGCAGTAACACAAAATTCAAACGATAATAGTTCAAAGGTAGCAACTACTGAATTTGTAAAAACACAAATTAATAATTTGATAGCCGGTGCGGATTCTGCTTTAGATACGTTAAATGAATTAGCTACAGCATTGGATAATGACGCCAATTTTGCTTCAACTGTTACAAATTCATTAGCGTTAAAAGCCCCAATTGATTCACCAAACTTTACAGGAACGCCAACCGCACCAACAGTAGCAGTAGATACAAATACTACTGAAATAGCTACAACCGAATTTGTAATGAATCAAGATTACGTAAAAAATACAGTAATACAAAATCAATATTATAATAAAACATCGATAGATGCCAGTTTGAATAGTAGTTTTTTTAATAAAACATACGTAAATAATACAGTAAATACATTATATACAAAAACAGTTATAGATTCTAGTATTAATAGTGGTTTTTATAATAAAACATACGTAAATAATACAGTAAATACATTATACACGAAAACAGTTATAGATTCTAGTATTAATCGTAATTTTTATAATAGAACTGAGATAGATACTAATATTAGTGATGCTTATTATAATAAAACAACTATTGATAGTAATTTTGATAATGTTTATACAAAGGTAGATATAGATTCTAGTGTTAATAGTGGTTTTTATAATAAAACACAAATTCGAAATACATATGCTCCAATATCATCACCTCAATTCAGTGGTGTTCCATTAGCACCTACAGCGTCGAGTAGTACAAATAATACACAAATAGCAACTACCGCTTTTGTAAAAACAGAAGTAGCCAATTTGTTATCAAGTACATCAGCAACAGTAGAAATATTAAATAATTTATCTGCTGCTTTGGCAGATGCGTCTAGTGTATCTGCTGTAATAATTACAAAATTAGGTCAACTAGATTCAAGTGTAAATAATGTAAATAATAATTATTATAATAAAACTGATATTGATACAGACTTTTATAACAAAACAACTATTGATTCAAGTATTAATACTAATTTTTATAGTAAAACACAAACAGATAATATTATTACAACCACGAATTATAATAAAACATATATAGATGCTAGTATAAATAGTATTTACACCAAAAAAATAATAGATTCCAGTATTAACACAAATTTCTATAATAGATCGTATATAGATTCATCATTTAATGATATAAATGCCAATTATTATTCCAAAAATTTAATAGATTCCAGCATTAACACAAATTTCTATAATAAATCGTATATAGATTCATCATTTACTGGTATAAGTGATAATTATTATTCAAAAAATTTCATAGACTCTAGTATAAATTATAATTTCTATAATAAATCAACAATTGATTCAAGTATAAATATTGGATTTTATAATAAAACAAAGATAGATGTCAGTTTTGGTGGAGTATATACAAAAACAACGATTGATTCTAGTATAAATAGTAATTTTTATAATAAATCAAGAATAGACACCAGTTTTGGTAGCGTATATACAAAAACAGCAATCGATTCTAGTATTAATAATAACTTTTTTAATAAAGATGTAATTCAAAGTACATATGCGCCTATAGATTCGGCAACATTAACAGGAACACCTACAGCACCTACGGCAACAATTGGCACAAATACTACTCAAATAGCCACAACCGAATTTGTAAGAACAGAAATAACTAATTTAGTAGGAGGAGCACCACAAGCATTAGATACACTAAAAGAATTGGCGGATGCTTTAGGAACTGATAGTAATTTTTCAACAACAATATCAACAAAAATTGGAAAAATAGATACTAGTGTAAATAACATATATTCTACATTTTACAATAAATCGTCAATAGATTCCAGTATCAATAGTAGTTTTTACAATAAATCGTCAATAGATTCCAGCATAAATACAGGTTTTTATAACAAGACTCAACATGATGCTAGTATGAATGCTGGTTATTATAACAAAACAATTATAGACATTAGTTTTTCAAATGTATATACAAAAACCGCCATAGATTCAAGTTTGAATACCGGATATTATAACAAAACCGTAATAGATTCCAGTTTTAGCGGTGTATATACAAAAACCGCCATAGATTCCAGTATTAACATTAATTTCTATAATAAAACATATATTGATAATAGTTTGAATAATATTAGTTCAAATAATAATTATACAAAAACCGCCATAGATTCCAGCATAAATACAGGTTTTTATAACAAAACTACCATTGATGCCAGTATCAATAATGGATATTATAATAAAACAACATTGGATGCTAGTTTTGGTGGTGTATATACAAAAACAGCAATAGATTCTAGTATAAATACTAATTTTTATAATAAATCGAGAATAGATACAAGTTTTGGAAATGTATATACAAAGACAGTAATAGATTCCAGTATCAATACTAATTTCTACAGCAAAACAACAATCGATTCCAGCATTAATTTTAGTTATTATAATAAAACAAGATTGGACGCAAGTTTTGGAAGTGTGTATACAAAAACCACAATAGATTCCAGTATTAACGATGCTTATTATAATAAGACATATATAAATAATAGTTTTGATAATGTATATACAAAGACAGTAATCGATTCTAGTATTAATGATGCTTATTACAATAAAACACAATATGATGCTAGTTTTATTAATTCATATACAAAGACAGCCATAGATTCCAGTATTAATCTTGGTTATTATAATAAAACAAGATTGGACGCAAGTTTTGTAAATGTATATACAAAGACAGCCATAGATTCCAGTATTAATCTTGGTTATTATAATAAAACAAGATTGGACGCAAGTTTTGTAAGTGTTTATACGAAAACATCAATAGATTCCAGTATTAATATGAATTTCTATAACAAAACAATAATCGATTCAAGTATTAATGATGGTTTTTATAACAAAACAGCTATCGATTCTAGCATTAATGATGCTTATTATAATAAGACATATATAAATGATAGTTTTGATACTGTTTATACAAAGACAATTATTGATTCTAGCATTAATATCAATTTCTATAATAAAACACAAAGTGATATTAGTTTGAACTCTGGATATTTTAATAAAACACAAATACAAAATACATATGCTACATTAAAAGACGCATCATTGAGTGGAATACCAAAAGCGCCAACGGCAACTAGTGGTACAAATACAACTCAAATTGCTACTACAGCATTTGTAAGAACTGAAATAGCAAATTTGATAGACAGTGCTCCATCAACATTGGATACATTGAACGAGTTAGCACAAGCACTTATTGCTGATACTAGTATGTCAACTGCGCTAACAACAAAAATGGGTTTTGTAGATGTAAGTATTAATAATATATATTCGACGTTTTATAATAAATCAGTAATTGATTCTAGTGTTAATACCAATTTTTATAATAAAACACAACATGATTTAAGTATGAATGCCAATTTTTATAATAAAACACAACATGATTTAAGTATGAATGCCAATTTTTATAATAAAACACAACATGATTTAAGTATGAATGCTGGGTATTATAATAAAACTTATGTAGATACCAGTTTTGTAAGTGTATATACAAAGACAATAATCGATTCAAGTATCAATGCTGGATTTTATAATAAAACACAATCTGATACAAGTTTGAATGCTGGCTTTTATAATAAAACACAATCTGATACAAGTTTGAATGCTGGCTTTTATAATAAAACACAATCTGATACAAGTTTGAATGCTGGCTTTTATAATAAAACACAATCTGATACAAGTTTGAATGCTGGCTTTTATAATAAAACACAATCTGATACAAGTTTGAATGCTGGATTTTATAACAAAACACAATCTGATACAAGTTTGAATGCTGGATTTTATAATAAAACACAATCTGATACAAGTTTGAATGCTGGCTTTTATAATAAAACATTAATCGATTCAAGTTTGAATGCTGGATTTTATAATAAAACATTAATCGATTCAAGTATCAATACTGGCTTTTATAATAAAACACAATCTGATACAAGTTTGAATGCTGGCTTTTATAACAAAACATTAATTGATTCAAGTATCAATACTGGATTTTACAACAAAACACAAAGCGATACTAGTTTGAACTATAGTTTTTATAATAAAACCTATTTCGATACAAGTTTCAATAGTATTAATTCAAATGTAACAAATAGTTTTTATACAAAAACCGTTATTGACAACAGCATAAATACTAGTTTTTATAACAAAACACAATCTGATTCTAGTTTGAATAACAATTTCTA
>Ga0214923_10002376_pt1 | contig 25145 bp, 18 predicted proteins | sample LL1510_MetaG_FD_177993 | JGI IMG/M metagenome (GOLD analysis project Ga0214923, IMG submission 177993) | Freshwater microbial communities from Lake Lanier, Atlanta, Georgia, United States - LL-1510 | ecosystem: Environmental > Aquatic > Freshwater > Lake | place: USA: Georgia | collected...
GAAGATGGGCGTGGAGATCGATCGCTTCGGCGACAGCACCGGCGTGGTCGAGCTATGACACGCGTTGCCGATCGCCGCCGTGTGTCGGCGCTGGCCATCGTGCTCGCCCTGGGTGCCGTCACGGGCGGCGTCACGGGCGCCGAGGAGCCGTTCCGGCCGGAGCCCGGCACGTTTCCGCCGCTCTCTAAGGCCACGTGTACCGGGGCGAACTGGTCTTCGTGGATCACGCCAACCGGCGCGGCAGCGTCCGCGTGCAGGGCTCGGGGATGTTCTTCCGCAACGATCCGCATCCCTTCGCGATGCTTCCCTACGGCATCGTGCGCTCCCACGGTGCGCCCGCGGACCTGCGCGACATTCCGCTCGGCACCGTGCTCCACGTGCACGCCTTCCTCCCGCCCGATCCGACGATCTCGTCCGTGCCGGTGCTGCCCGTCGACAACAAGACGAAGGACGCGAACCACAACCGGGGCTCCGGCATCGCGCCCGCGGAGAACCACGTGCTCCTCCTCGAAGACGAGCCGAGCCACTGCCTGCGCGAGGGCCTGGTCTGGAAGCTCGCCGAAGTGGACGTGAAGAACGGGCAGGGCACGCTCGTCGCCCGCCGGGAACCGCGGGACGGAGGCCCGGGGAAGGCGGGTGATGCGGCCGCGGCCGGCACGTCGGGCGGGGAGACGTTCTCCTTCGACGCCGCGACGCGGCTGTGGCGCGGCCGCGAGCGCCTCACCGTCGGCGAGTGGATCGCCGACGGGGCATGGCCGGCCGAAGGCAAGCGGACGCTCGAGGGCCGGCCGGTTCTCCTCGGGATCACGTGGAAGCCCACCCGCGACGGGGTGTTCACGCAGTTTCACGTGTCGGACATCTGGCTCGACGAGGCCGCGATGGAGCGGGCCGCCGAGCAGCAGCGCGCGGTGCACCGGGCCTTCATCCGCAGCCGGTGGATGCCGGCGCGGGTCGATGCGGTGGAGTACGGCACGTTCGGCCGGGCGATTCTCACGGCGACCCTCTTCGGCGGCATGGATGCCTCGCTGTACGACGACTTCAAGAAGGGCGGGACCGCCGTCGTCAACGCGGTCGAGAGCACGTTGAAGCACACGCACGGCGCCTACGGCCCCGGGCACATGGCCTCGCGGGGGCCGATCCTCGATGTCGTCAGGACGCCCGGCGAGCCCCCGCTCGGCAGCAGCGGCATCCAGATCCGCGTCGAGACCGACCTCATCATCGAGGGGATTCGTCCCGGCAGGACGGTGCGCGTGAACCCCGGGTTCGGACTCTGGCCGCAGGTCAACGTGCCCCGCGAGGAATACCTCGACGACGGTTCGGCGAGCGCCGAAGAGCGGTTTCCGACCCCCGCCATCTTTCCGAAGTACTGACGGCCGGCCCGGCCGCGCGGAGCGGCCCGGGCGGTGTCGCGTCGCGCAGGAGACGAGATCGATGACGAGCGGGCGCCCCTGGCATCGTCGCGTGTGGCGGTCGGTCGTCTGCGGCATGGCGCTCGTGGTTGCAGCGTCGGTCCACGCTGCCGAGTCACGCCCCAACATCCTCCTCCTCTTCGCCGACGACTGGGGACGTTACGCCTCGTGCTACGCGCCCCTCGACGGCCCCGGCGGCATGAACGACGTCGTGCGCACGCCACACTTCGACGCCGTGGCACGTGAGGGCGTGATCTTCCGCCGCGCGCACGTGAGCGCCCCCTCGTGCACGCCATGCAGGAGCGCCCTGCTCACCGGGCAGCACTTCTGGCGCACCGGCACCGGGTCGATCCTGCGGGGCGCCGTGTGGGACGCGACCCTGCCGAGCTTTCCGCCACTCCTCGAGCAGGCCGGCTACCACCTCGGCTACGCCCACAAGGTCTGGGGGCCTGGTTCGCCGGCCAACGCGCCGTTCGAGCGGCGGCATGCCGTCGCCACGCCCGGCGGACGCATCAACCAGTTCTCGCAGCACGCGACACGTCTCGTCGAGAAGGGCAGGGGCATCGAGGAGGCGAAGGCCGAGATCCTCGCGGAGGCGCGCGACACCTTTCGCGAGTTTCTCGCCAATCGGCCGGACGAGGCGCCGTTTTTCTTCTGGTTCGGGCCGACGAACGTGCATCGCCCGTGGGTCAAGGGGAGCGGGAAGGCGCTCTGGGGCATCGATCCCGACGATCTCCAGGGGCGCCTGCCGCCGCATCTTCCCGACGTACCGGAGGTGCGCCAGGACGTGGCGGACTACCTCGGCGAGATCGCGGCCTGGGATGCCACGATCGGCACGATCCTCGCCGAGCTCGACGCGGCGGGGTTGCGCGACGACACGCTCGTGGTGATCAGCGGCGACCACGGGCCGCCCGGGTTTCCCCACGGCAAGTGCAACCTCTACGGCTTCGGCACGGGCGTGTGCCTTTCGATCACCGGCCCCGGCGTGCGCGGCGGCCGCGTGGTGGACGATCTCACGAGCCTCACCGATCTCGCGCCGACGTTCCTCGAGGCCGCGGGCCTGCCGGTGCCGGCCGTGATGACCGGCCGCACGCTCTGGCCGGTGCTCGGAGCGGAGGCCTCGGGGCTCGTCGATCCGACGCGATCGCAGGTCTTCACCGGCCGGGAGCGGCACGTCGACATGGCACGCGCCGACTTCAAGCCGTATCCGCAGCGGGCGATCCGCACTTCCACGCACGCCCTGATCGTCAACTTTCGTCCGGACCGCTGGCCGCTCGGCGATCCCTACCGCCTCGCCGGGCCGTCGGAGCCGACGGAACGGGAGCTCGAGACCGAGACGTTCGTGACGCTGCCCGACGAGGATGCGGGCCCCGCGAAGGCATGGCTCGTGCGCGCGAGGCACGGCGATCCGTGGCGGGCGCACTTCGAGTGGGTCTACGGAAAGCGGCCCCGGCACGAGCTCTACGACCTCGTGAAGGATCCGCACGAGACGACGAACGTGGCCGGTGATCCGGCCTACGCGGACGTGCTCGCCGACCTGGAGGACCGGCTCATGGACGAGCTCGAGCGCACCGGCGATCCGCGGCTGGTCGACGACGGACGCTTCTACGAGACGCCGCCGATGGCGGCTCCGGCGCCGCCCGCTGCTCGTGCGGGACGTCCGGCCGAAGCCCGGTGACCGCCCGCCCGCGGGGCGATCGCGACCGGCCGGCGTGCGATGGGATCGCCCGGGGCACCGTCAGGCGTGCAGGGGGTAGACCCGCAGGGAGCCGTCGGCCATGCCGACCGCCACCCGTGTGGCATCCGGGGAGAGCGCCATGCAGCGGCCGTTGGCCGGCCTCGCCATGCCACGAACGCAGGTGTCGATCCCGCAGGCCGCCGTCAGATCCGCTCGCATTCAGGCCGCGTCGGAACCTGAGGACCCCCCGGATGACCGACCGGGAAAACCCGGCCATGCCCCACCGGGGGTGGCACTCATACCCGCACCACCGAGGTGCGTTCCTCGGTCCAGGGATCGCCCGTCGCGGCGCCGATGCAGCAGCAGGCGTGGAGCACGACGCCGAGCGCGGTGACGACGGTGTATGCCGCCACCACGATCATGCACCAGGCGATACCCGCCGCGACCTCCCCCTTGTAGCCCTGGCCGAGTCCCGGAATCACGGCGCTCAGGAGCATCGCGACCCAGCGGTTCCACCGTTTGACGCGCGGTTCCCGCACGACCATCACCCGCTCGGCCTGAGGCGGCGTCGCCCAGGAGGCCGCCACACGCTGCTGCTCGGCGAGCCGCAGCCGGGCCTCCTCCTCCGCCTGCTGGCGTTCACGCGTCCCTTCCTGCTCGCGGATCCGACGTTCGTTTCCCTCGTGACGCATGCGTTCCAGAAGACGTGCTCCCCGGATGGCGAGTCGCGTGATCTCCGGCATGAAGGCTGCACCCGTCGTGGCGATGCCGCCGATGAACAGCACGCGGGCGAGGGGGGATGCGGCGATCGTGAAGAACGCCACGCCGAGCGCCGCCAGCAGGACACCCGCGACCGCGATCAGGTGCCTCGGCCTGACCTCGGGCCACGCGATCCCCGCCGCGTTCGCCTTCGCCCCGCGCCGTGGTCTTCGTCGTCGCGACGATCGGCGACGTGGTGCGTCGGGAGTGGTTGGGCCCGCAGGTACCGCTGCCCGCGCGGCCGGCGCGCGCAGGCCGGGAATGACGGCGCCGAGAAGCCGTGACCACGACGTCCCGAAAAGCCCGTCGATGGCGCGTGCGGGCGTCCAGGCCGGCAGCGTGGGATGCCATACGAGGTCGTCCGGAGTGAGCCATCCCTGCCTGGCCATCTGCCGCAGCCGCTTGGCCGTGAAGGGACCATCCTGCTCGCGGTTGCGGGCGATGAACCATCCGTCCGCCGGCATGTCGGGCACGTTCGCCATCTCGATCTCGAGATCCTCTGCGAGGCGCCGGCCGCAACGGGGGGTCGTCTCCGATGCGACCGCGTCGCCGACCACGTTCGTCCGGAGTGTCCCGTCCGAATCCCCATCTTCCCATGCAACGCGGCAATTCCGGCAAGTGCTGCCGATTCCGTCGGAAAGAGTCTCGTCGTGGTTCGGCAGGTCCGACCTTTCCGAGATGCCCCCGAAGCAGAGCCACAGCCGTCTTGCATCGTAGCCCGACTCTGCCCGTCTTCGGCCTCTCCATCGGCACCACCCTCGCCGGGATGGTTGCCGCGGTCGTTCTCTCGACGGGGGCGATCGCCTTCGAACTCGATGCCGACCGCGACGCATTCACGCCGTCCGCGTACTGCGTGGGTCCGAACCGCGGCCTGATCGAGGCGTCGCACGTCTACATCGACAACTCCATCGGCCGGCCGACGAACAACTACCCGGAGTTCCTCCTGCGGCAGGGCGTGAACGAGTGGTTCGAACTCCGGTTCGGCGTCAACTATGGCGTCGGCTCACAGGGCAACGTCGTCACGAGCGTGGAGGTCGGCGAGGGGACGCTCGACGGCAGCACGCTCTACGAATCGAGCATCCTCTATGGCTTCAAGCTGGCGACGTCCCATCAGGATGGCTGGCTTCCCGACAGCTGCTTCATCATGGAGGGGGCGACGCCCACCTACGACATCGCCTTCGGTACGGTCCCCGTCGCGACGCTCGTCGCGGGGTGGGAGTTCTGGGACGAGTGGAGGCTCGACGGGGCTCTTCGCTACTCCTATTCCGAGGGCATCGAGAACTGGTTCAGTCGCTGGACGCCGTCGGTCGTGCTCCGCATTCCCCTCACCGGGCGCTGGGAGGTTCACGCCGAGTGGTTCGGTTCCTCGACGCAGGGCCTCGTCGACGACACGGCGCAGCCCTTCTTCAGCCCTGGCACGCATTACGAGATCGCACGGAACGTCGAAATCGGGCTGCGCATCGGCTGGGGGCTCACGCCCGACGCCGCCCCCTTCTTCTCCGACGCGGGCATCGCCATCCAATACTGACGCCGTGCGCGGACGCGCTGCGGACCCAGCCGGATCGCCCCGCCTGCGATCATCCCGCCGGCTCGTGACGCACATCCATGGCGTTCAGTGGCGCGCGACGCGTGGGCGGAAGACCGACATCGACCCGTTGACCACCGTGGCCCGCGTCGCCAGCCTCACGGCGAGGGAGAGCAGGTAGTTCGTCCAGCCCGAGACCACGTATGGACGGCGGGCGTCAAACGCCTTGAGTCCGGTACGGACCACCGTCTTCACGTCCTCCGACCAGGTGCGCTCGGCCCAGCCGGGCACGCCGGAACGGTCGAAGAACTCGGTCTTCGTCGTACCCGGGCAGAGGGCCGTCACCGTGACACCGCGTGAGCGCAGTTCCGCCCAGAGGGCCTCGCTGAAGTGCAGCACATAGGCCTTGCTCGCGGCGTAGACACCCATGTAGCCCACCGGTTGGAACGAGACGACCGAACCGATGTTGATGATCCCGCCGTGCCCGCGCCGCACCATCTCCTGCGCCATCAGAAGCGTCAGTTCGGTCAGTCCGGTGACGTTGACCTGAATCAGTTCGAGGGCCCGTTCGACGTCGGTCTCCTCCACGGATGACACGAGGCCGAATCCCGCGTTGTTGACGAGCAGTTCCACCATGATGCCGCGACGGGAGACCTCGGCGAGGAGGTCCCGGCCCGCATGGGGCTGCGACAGGTCCGCGGGGATGATCTCGCAGCGGGTGCCGTGGGCCGCCTCGAGTTCCCCAGCGAGGCCCCGCAGGCGATCCTCACGACGGGCCACCAGCACCAGATGCATTCCCCTCGCGGCCAGCTGCCGGCTGAACTCGGCCCCGATCCCCGAGGAGGCTCCCGTGACGAGTCCCCAGTGATCGGCATACCCTTTGAGCATGATGACGGTCCGTGGCGGAGGGGGGGCGGGTGAGCCGGACCTCTCGTGTCCGGCGCCTCTCGCAGAGCGTTCGGACTGTACCTGAATCAACGTCCCGATTCACGCGCGAGGCAACGGGCTCGACGGAACCGAGGCGCGAGCCGATGGCGTGCCGGCGTCCGTGCCAGCGACGCCGGCGAAGGCCTCGAGTGCTCCGCGAGCCCGTGTCATCGCCAGGCGGGAGCATTCGAAGCCCGCCATGCCGAGCGCGATCAGCACCAGCGTGAGGAACCGGAACGCCGCGTCCTGAGCACGTTGGCACCGCCCCACGCGGCCGCCTGCGGAGCCAGCTCGCCGAGACGGCATCGACCCGGGTGTCGTGGCCATCGACGACCTGATCACCCTGCACGACAACGACCACAATTGCAGGGGCTATACCGCCGGCCACAGTCACAAGAAGGCTGCCAGGAGTTCGGCGAAGGGAATCGTCACTCCATGACCATCGTGGACCATCGTGACCTGATACGCCCGTCCGCCTCCGGTCTTCTCGGCCTTGATTGCCATCCATCCGGGGTTCTTGCGGTTGGCTTCGGCAAGGGCCTCCGCCGCGCTGTCGGCATCGACCGTGATCGACGTGCGGCCGGCACATACACGGTCATCGGCTGACGAGGCGGCGGACGGTGGCGTGCCGGCCGTGGCGTCTCGCGCGTCGGGAGCGGTGGCTTTCGACCGCCGTCAACACCCCCGGTCGGCGGCGCGGCCCTCCGCGACGATGGCCCGGAAGCCGTCGCGCAGGATCCCCACATCGGACTGCACGGCGATCACGCTGAATCCCTGCCGGCGTCGCGCGTGCAGGTCGGCCAGGTCGCGGACGAGAATCCCCGCCGCCTTGCCCGCCGCGCGGGCAGCCACCGCCACCCGGGTCACACACGCCTCGAAGTCCGGTGAGGTGCCCTCCGGCCGGCCGGCCAGATCGCGCTCGAGATCGGCCGGCCCCACGAAGAGCACGTCGATGCCGTCCACCCCCGCGATCGCCTCGGCCGCCGCCACCGCCGCCGCCGTCTCGATTTGCACGAGAAGCAGCGGTGGCGACTGGGTGCCCACCGCACGCAAGCCGTAGTCGTGTGCCCGCACGGTGCGGGCCACGCCGCGCCGGCCGTGCGGCGGGTAGGTCGCCGCCGCGACGACATCCCGCGCCTCGACCGCCGAGTTCACGTGCGGCACCATCACGCCCCGCGCGCCATGGTCGAGCACGCGTCCGATCTGGCCGGCATCGTGCCCCGCCACCCGCACGACCGCCCGCGTCGGGCCGCCCCGCAGGGCCCGCAGCTGGTCGGGCACGCCGGCCTCGGAGCCGCAGCCGTGCTCGAGGTCGAGGAGCACCCAGTCGAATCCGCACAGCGCCGCGAGCTCCGCCGCCACGGGTGAGCCCAGCGACAGCCATGTACCCACGTGCAGCGCGTCCGCAGCAGGACCGCGCGGGGTTTCGTCCGCCGGATCGCTCATAGGGCATCGACTCCTTCGTCGTCACGCAGTCCCCGCAGGGCCCGCTCGATCCTGTCCACCGTCAACCGACGGAGATCGGCGCCGGTGCCGCCGCGGCCGATGAGGAACAGGCCGCCGTCCCGCTGAAAGTAGCCGGCGCCCACGCGGATCACCCCCTTCACGATCATGTTGCGGAGCAGGTGCATCCAGAACCGGCGGCGGTGCTCGGCGGGCAGCGGCCGGACACTGGCATACCCCGCGAGGGCCCGGCTCAGGAAGGGCCCGTCGTGGAAGCAGCCGAGCAGCGAGAGATCGTCGAGCGGGTCGCCGCCCACGGCGTCGTCGAAGTCGATGAATGCGACGATCCGGTCTGAGGTGCCCAGGATGTTCCAGAGCGCGAGGTCCTTGTGCACGAGGCAGGCGCCGTCGAGGTCGAGCAGCGTGCGGTGCCGCTCGATCTCGGCCGCGATCCCGTCCCGCAGCGCCGGTCCGATCAGCCCGTGCCGGACGAGGAAGTCGAGATGCTCGTCGAGGCGCAGATGGTAGAAGTCGGCGTAGGCCGGCCACGCGCCGTCGAGGCCGGCATCGAGCACGCCGAATCCACGCGGCACGATCGCCTGCCAACTCGCCACCGCCCGGCCGATGGCCGGCGCGACGGCGTCGTGGTCGAGCCCGCCCTCCCGGAACCAGTGGTTGAGGTCGGGCGCGTCGATCCGCTCGAGGGCCTGCCAGGCGAAGGGCACACGGCGGCGGGAGGCGTCGCAGCCGAAGACCCGCGGAGTGGGCACACCGGCCTCCCGCACCCGCTCGAGCACCGCCGACTCCACCGCGAGATGGCCGTCCCCCTCCGGCCCGTCCTCCACGCGGACGAAGAGCGACCGGCCGTCAACCTCGGCGATCCAGGTGAGGTGGTTGCCTTGGCCGGGGCCCGGACGGAGCGCGACCGTGGTGGCGGTGAAGTGCCGCCGCAGTTCCTCCCCAAGGGCGCCGCCGAGCGTCGCGTCGGGAGCGCCCCGGGGCCGGGTGCCATGGAACGCCGCGGGGCGGTCGCACTTCCAGGAGTAGGCATCGCGCCGGCTCATGCGTGCGGGGGCCGCCGTTTCCAGATCGCGGCGGCGATGCCGCCGATGACGTTCTGCATCACGCCGCTGCACACGCCCGCCGCCGCCGCCAGCGGCAGCGCGGCGAAGTGCTGGCGGGCCAGGGCCGAGGCCATGCCGCCGTTCTGCATGCCCACCTCGATGCTCACCGTGCGGCAGACGGCCTCGGGGAAGCCCGTGAACCTCGCCAGCGCGTAGCCGGCCGCGAACCCGATGAGGTGCAGCAGCGTGACCGCGAGCGCCAGCCGCCCGATGTTCGCCGCGATCGCGTCGGCGCTGCCCGCGACGATCCCGCCCGTCACGAGCACGAAGGCCACCACCGCGACCGTCGGCCCGCAGGCGCCGATCCGATCGGCCAGCCGCGGCGCCCGCCAGCGGATCAGCACGCCGAGCGCCACGGGGGCGACCGTCAATTGCAGGGCCGACAGGCAGAGTGCGACCGGATCGACGGGCACCGCCGCGCCGACGAGCAGGCTCGTCCAGAGCGGCGTGAGCACGAACGCCAGCACCGTGGAGCAGATCGTGAGGACGATCGAGAGCGCGACGTCGGCCCGCGCGAGGTATGTGATCATGTTCGACGCCATGCCGCCGGGGCAGCTCGCCACGAGCATGATGCCGACGGCCATGCCGGTCTCGAGGTCGAGCAGCCGCGCCACGAGCCATCCCGTGAGCGGCATGACGGTGTACTGCGCGAGGAATCCGCAGGCCACGGCCCGCGCCTGCCGGCGGATGCCGCGGAAGTCGTCTGGGCTCAACGACAGTCCCATGCCGAGCATCGACGCGGCCAGTGCGCCGAAGATCCACGGCGTGTCGAACCACAGCATGGTCTGCGGCCGCAGGAACGCGACGGTCGCCACGCCGACGAGCCAGACGGGGTAGAGGCCGTTGAACCAGGTGAGGAACCGCGGCATGGCACCGGACTCGTCGTCGCCAATCTGTCCAAGAACGATCAGGGATACCGGGTCGAGAAGAGCCGGGGGCGGGCGACCACGGACGACAGACTGGAGGCGAAGTTCGCCGGTTCGACCCCGTCGCCGCGCCAGCTGGTGCGGGCAACGACGGTTCAAACAACACTCAGGGCACCCCGGCGTGTTGCGGGGTGCCGTCGGTCGAACCCCCTGCCCGTTGAGGCGATGGCATGGCCAGCGATCGCACGAGCCCAGCTGCCGGATGGAGCAGCCTCATACCGCAAGTCATGTCGGGGCGACACGATTTGAACGTGCGACCTCTACGTCCCGAACGTAGCGCTCTAGCCAGGCTGAGCTACGCCCCGAAGTGACGTGGATGAGCCGCGTGAGGCACGAGCCCGAGCAGGTCGGGAGGCCCCGGCGGTCGTCCGCGTCGTGGGAGACCGGAAGACTACACCCGGAGCGGTTCAGGGACAACGCCAGCGGCATGCCGACAGGGCCGACGTGCCGCGCGGCCTTACTTCTCCACGGAAACGCACACCAGTTCGACGTCATTGCGGGCGAAGACGCTGCGCCCCGCGAAGGCCGGGTGACTCCACACCACCTCGCGGCCGAAGCACTCGTTCGTGGGCTCGAGCAGCCGCATCCGACCGAATTCCTCGTACTTCTCCGGCGTCAGCCGCGCGACGATCAGGTCGCCCGTCTCCGCGAAAATCCAGGTCCGCGCCGGCGGGCCCGCCTCGCCTCGGTCGGTGTCGCGCGCCGGTTCATGCCGCACGAGAAACGCCGTTCCGTGTCGCCCTCGCCGATCCCCCATCGTCGCCGCCCCCGTTTCCCACAGCCGCCGGCCGGTCGTCACGTCGGCGGCCGTCAGGTACCCCGTCTCGCAGTCGCACCCGTAGAGCGTGTCACCGGCCACGTACGGCGTGCTGTTGGCGCAGTACATCGCCTCCTTGGGCTTCCCGCGCCACAGAATCTCCGCGCCCGGGCCGCGCTCGGCGAGTCGGTAGAGCGCGCCGACCTGGCCGATGCCGCTCGCGAAGAGGATGCGACCGAGGCTCGTGTCGGCCACCTGCGGTGCCATGATCGACATGCCGTACGACGGCTTGAGCGGCTGCGACCAGAACAGGCGGCCGGTGGCCACGTCGAGTGCATTGAGCTTGTCCGCATCCCAGATGACGAGCTGCCGCTGACCGCCACTCTCGATCATCGTCGGCGGGCAGTACCCGCTCTCGCTCGCGGTGATCGCCCGCCACACCTCGCGACCGGAGTGGCGGTCGAATGCGACGGCGACGCTGCCGGGCCCTCCGACGAGGCAGACGAGCAGATCACCCTCGACGAGTGGGTGGCCGCAAAATCCCCAGATGGGCGTCGGGGCCCCATAGTCCGCCCGCAGGTCCTTTTTCCAGGTGACGGCGCCGGTCGTGGCGTCGAGACACGTGAGATGCCCTTCGGCACCGAGCGTGTACACCCTGCCGTCGGCGACCGTCGGCGTGCACCGCGGGCCGGCGGCGTAGGAGATCGAGTAGGGGCAGTCGTACTCGTGCTTCCACACGATCTCGCCCGTCGCCGCGTCGATGCACAGCACGCGCTCGTTTCCCGCGAGCGTCGAGCGGCCACCAGGATCGTTGGCGAGCGTGCCCTCGCGACGATCGTAGTCCATGAGGTAGACGCGGCCGTTCGCCACGGCAGGACCGGCATACCCGGCCTTCACCGTGATCCGCCAACGCAGCGGCAGGCCACCCGCCGGGATCGCCTCGACGACGTCGGCCTCGCGCCACACGCCGTCACGGCGGGGGCCCATCCACTGCGGCCAGTCGTCCGCGCGCAGCCGCGTCGCGCAGGGCAGCCAGGACGCGAGGACGACGCCGATGACGAGCGATCGGGAATGCATGCAGCGATCTCCGCAGGATGCCCGGGCGGCCGATGGCGCCGCGGGGTCGAAGACCCATTCTACGCCTGCACGAGGGCGGCCGCGGGGGCGAGCGGCGGCAGGGCCTGGCCCACATCGATGCCGTCCGGTCGCCAGTCGATGATCTCCATTTCGGCGGTGCGCCGGCCGCGGTACTCGTTGATCTTCGGCTTGAAGGCGACGTGGAACGGCCGGCCGGGCGGCGGCAGGTGCGGCAGCCACTCGGCGCCGCCGAACGCCACGCCGCGGATCTGCGTGCCGTGCTGGACGAGCCGCATGGCGAGGTGTCGTGCGCCGCTGCCGATGACGCGCGGTGGCTCGGCGAGCGCGATGCTCGAGGCGCAGAGCACCGGCCGCCGGTTGGACTGTCCGAACGGGGCCAGCCGCTCGATCTGTTCGACCGCGTCCAGCGTCACGCCCGCCAGCGTCGTCTCTCCGTCGAGCACGAGCTCGGCGCGCCTGAGCGAGTCGGGCAGCCGGCGATCCACCTCGGCCCGAAACGCCTCGCGAAACGCCTCGATGGCCCCGTCCTCGATCCGCAACCCGGCGGCCGCCGCATGGCCGCCGCAGGTCACCAGATGCTCCCGGCAGGCGTGCAGCGCGGCATGCACGTCGAACCCCGGCACGCTGCGCACGCTGCCCGTCGCGGGGCGCGTGCCGAGCGGATCCTGGGCGATCATCACGACCGGCCGGTGCCAGCGCTCCGCGAGGCGGCCGGCGACGATCCCGATCACGCCCGCCTGCCAGCCGCGGTCGGCGAGCACGAGCGCGGCGTCGGTGTCCGGCTCGAACCGCTCGATCGCCTGCTTCGTGGCCGCGAGCGTGATGCTCCTCTCGGCCGTCTCGCGCTGGGCATTGAGCTCGTGCAGGAAGTCCGCCAGCGCGACGGCGCGGCCCGGGTCGGCGGTCGTCAGCAGTTCGACGCCACGCGCCGCATGGCCCATGCGGCCGGCGGCGTTGAGTCGCGGGGCGAGCCGGAACGCGACGTCCTCACTCTCCAGGCGCGAGCGGTCGGCGAGGCCGGCGAGTTCGACGAGTCGCGTCAGTCCGGCACCGCCCCGTTGCCGCAGGCTGTCGAGGCCGTGGCGCACGAGGAGCCGATTCTCGCCGAGCAACGGCACGACGTCGGCGACCGTGCCGAGGGCCGCCAGCCCGATCGAGCGCAACAGCATCTCGCGAAGCCGCGGGGTCACCTTTCCTCCGCCGCTCGCCCGCGTCGCGATCGCCCACGCCAGCTTGAATGCCACGCCGGCACCGCACAGTTCGCCGAAGGGCGCCGATCGGCCCGGCAGCCGCGGGTGCACGAGCACGTCTGCGGCGGGCAGCTCGTCGCCGAAGGCGTGATGGTCGGTGACGATGAGTTCCAGCCCCAGCTCGCGGGCACGGTGGGCCTCGGCGACGCTGGCGATGCCACAGTCCACCGTGACGACGAGATCGGCGCCATCGGCGCGCAGCCGCTCGAGCGCGGAGGCGTTGAGCCCGTAGCCCTCCTCCAGACGATCCGGCACGTACCAACTCGGCGCGTGCGAGGCGTCGTCCGCAAGCGCGTCGAGGCAGCCCACGAGGATGGCCGTCGCGCACATCCCGTCGGCATCGTAGTCGCCGTACACCACCACCCTCCGGCCGGCACGGACCGCGGCGAGAATCCGATCGGCAGCGTCGGAGACGCCCGGCAGCGTCTCGGGGTCGTGGAGATCGCTCAGCGTGCCCGAGAGGAAGCTCCGCACGTGCTCGGCATCGTCGATGCCGCGGGCGACCAGCAGCGAGGCGACGAGCGGCGGCACGCCTGCCCGGCGCTCGAGTGCCGCGACGACGGCACGGTCGTGGGGACGGACGTGCCAGCGCTTGGGCACGATGGACTCCCTTCCTGGCCTGGATGACCACCTGCCGCCGTGCGGCCGTGGCTCGTGGTCGCTTCAGCCGCGACGGCGGCAGTCTACACGACGCCGGGTGCCGTGCACCCGTGGGGATCGACGGTTCGCCGCGCGGGCGTCGCGACGCGGCCGACGCCCGCTATATATATGGTCCCGGTTTCCGATCCTTCCGAGGAGCAGTCCCGTGTCCACCGCCGACGTCGTCCTGCCGCTCCTGCCGTCCAAGCCCAAGCGCGAGGACGTTCCGCAGGACCGCGTGCTCTGCGAGTTCTGCACCGCGAAGTGCTGCAACTACTTCGCCCTGCCCCTCGAGACGCCGACCACCCGCGAGGAGTTCGATTCCATCCGCTGGTTCCTGCTGCACGATCATGCCACCGTCTTCACCGAGGAGGGGGACTGGTACATGTGCGTCCACACCACGTGCAAGCACCTGCGGGACGACCATCGGTGCGGCATCTACGAGACGCGGCCCGACATCTGCCGGGCCTACACCACCGACGAGTGCGAGTACGAGGACGACTGGGTCTACGACCAGTACTTCGAGACGCCGGAGCAGGTGGTGGAGTACATGGACGCGGTGCTCGGGCCGGATGGCGACCGGATCGGCGACGGCCGGCGCCGGAAGAGCCGCGGCAGGTCGATTCGTGGCCCGAAGCCGGCACTGCTTCCCATTCTCTGAGCGTCGAGCCCGCGGTCGTCGGTCGCCGGGACGGACGGCCGGCGAGCGACCGCCTCGCGACGGACAGGCTTCCCCGCATGATCGAACCGCGCACGCTGAAGGGATTTCGGGACCACCTCCCCGCCCAGGCGCTCGCGCGCGAGCGCCTGCTCGACATCGCGCGCCGCGTCTATCGGTCGTACGGCTTCGCGCCGATCGACACGCCGGCGCTCGAATATCTGGAGATCCTCGTCGGCAAGGGGAGCGAGGAGACCGACCGGCAGCTCTATCGATTCCGCGATCACGGCGGCCGCGACGTCGGCCTGCGGTTCGATCTGACCGTGCCCTTCGCACGCTTCGCCGCGCAGCACGTCCATGAGCTCGGACTGCCCTTCAAGCGGTACCACATGGCGCCGGTCTGGCGCGGTGAAAACACGCAGCGCGGCCGCTACCGGGAATTCGTGCAGTGCGACTTCGACACGATCGGCACGACGAGTCCGGTCGCCGATCTCGAGATGGTGCTCGTCGTGCACGACCTCTTCGTGGCGATCGGGATCGAGCGGTTCACGATCAGGCTGAACGACCGCCGCGTGCTCACCGGCATCCTCACGCGGCTCGGGCTCGCCGCACGCGGCCCGCACGTGCTGCGGAGCCTCGACAAGCTGGCGAAGGTGGGCGCCGAATCGGTCGCGGCCGAACTGGCGGCGCAGGGAGTGGGCGCCGACGCGGCCGCGACGCTCCTCGAGATGGCAAGCCTCTCGGGTCCGCCGGCCACGGTGCTCGCGGCCCTCGAGCGACTCGTGGGCGAGACGGAGGTCGGTCGCACGGGCGTGGCCGCGCTCCGCGTCCTCGTGGAGCGGGCGGAGCAGGGGGGTGTCGGGGGCGGGCGGCTCGCCGTCGATCCGTCGATCGCCCGGGGCCTCGACTACTACACGGGGCTCGTCCTCGAGACGTTCCTCGACGATCTGCCCACGCTCGGGAGCGTGTGCTCGGGCGGGCGATACGACGATCTCGCCGGTCTGTACACGAAGCAGCCGCTGCCGGGCATCGGGGCGTCGCTCGGCCTCGACCGGCTCCTCGCAGGGCTCGAGGAGCTCGGCTGCCTCGATGCGCGGGAGACGCCGGCGGACGTGTTTCTGCCGTACTTCGACGAGCGGCACCTCGTCGACTACCTGCGGATCGCCGCGGCGCTGCGGGCCGGAGGCGTGGCGGTCGAGCTGTATCCCGAGCCTCGCAAGCTCGGGCAGCAGCTGAAGCTGGCGGCGAAGCGGGGGTTTCCGACGGCGCTCGTCATCGGCTCCGACGAACTCGCGGCCGGCACGGCGCAGTGGAAGGACCTCCACGCGCAGACGAGCACCACGATCGACTGGCACGGCGACCTCGCGGTGCTCGTCGACGCGGTCCGTTCGGGCCTTTCGGCACGGCACTGAGCCACGGTCGGTTTCGGCCGCGCGTGGGCGTAACTCACCGACAGACACGCGACCGGTAGATGGCGAGGCCGTGGGCGGCGTGGTAGAGCCCGCCACACTCCACGTCGATGTCCGCCGTGCGTTCGAGGAGCGTGACGAGCCGTTCCGCCGCCCGGGTGACCCAGGGTTCCGCGAGCCGTTCGTCGTCGAGCGCGAGCGCCAGCACCTCGAACACGTGCCCCGTCGCGGAAAGTCTCGAAAACACGTCGGGCGACGTCCCCGGCCTCTCGAAGGAGTGCGTGGAGAAGCTGCCGTCCGCCTGCTGGAATCGTCGGGCACGCTCGATGCAGTCGCCGAGCACCGCTTCGGCCGCCTCCCAACCACTGCCGGCCGCGTCGGTCGGGAGCCCCGCGCGGCGTCGCGCGTCGAGTGCCGCCGCGAGCCCGTAGAGTCGATGCGCCCCGCCGCACGCGGCGCGAAAGATCTCGGCCTCCGCCTCCATGCGCACCACGCGCTCCACGTCCCACTTCGTGCCGTCACCTGCCGTCCAGGCCGCGTCGGGGTGCTCGTACGCCGAGAGCGCCATGAGCGTCCAGGTGGCCTCCTGGCCCGGGCGGATGTCGCGCTTCGCACGCTCGAGCAGCGTCGCGAGCGTGTGGCGGCGTTCCCGCACGACGAGCGGCGTGTCGAGAGGCAGTCCCCCGGTCACCCGGCCGGCGGGCCTGGCGGTCGCTTGCGTCACGCCGCACTGCGAGAGGTATCCGATCCACTGGTCGGGATGTCCCTGCCCCATGGTGCTCCCCGGCTCGACGACGGCGAGCAGGCCGTCCGCGTCGGAGCGCAGGATCCAGCCCTCGAGCGTGCCCCCGTCGAGCAGGTAGCGCAGGGCGGAGCCCTCGTCGCCGTCATGGGCGATCGGCAGCGCGTCACCGAATGCGAGGATGCCGTGCACCACCTGCCACGCGCCGTGCACCGACGCGTCGAGCCGTCTGGCATCCAGCGTGTGGGCGAGAGCGGCGTCGATCCGGGCACACAGCGCGGCACGATTTTCGCCGGACTGGCCCGCGGCGGCAGCCGCTGAGCCCGCGCCCGTCGTGCAGCCCGCCACGGACAGGACGAGCATCGCGATCGTCGCGAGCACGGCGGTCCACGATCTCGCCGTCGCGGGCCGTGCCGGCGACACCGGAGCGAACGCGGGGCCGGAGCGAACAGGCCGAAAGCGGGGCACGTAGGACATGGGATCGGCCGGGCGCGGCGGAACGAGCGGTTGGGGTCCGGGAGTTCGACGGGCCGTCGACGCCCGCCCCCCGTCTAGAATACGTCGGGATCGATCGCCGACGGTCCGCGTTCATTCCACAGGAACCCGCCCATGTTTTTCGACCCGATGTACTTCGTCGCGATCGCTCCGGCCATGCTGCTGGCGATGTGGGCCCAGTGGCGGGTGCGGGCGTCCTTCGCGGCGGCCTCCCAGGAACCGGCTCCCCTCACGGGAGCCGCGGCCGCACGCTACATCCTCGATTCCGCCGGCGCCACCGACGTGGAGATCGAGGCGGTTCCCGGCACCCTCACCGACCACTACGACCCGCAGAAGAAGGTGCTCCGGCTGTCGTCGGACGTGTTCGACAAGCGGTCGCTCGCGGCCGTCGGGATCGCGGCCCACGAGGCGGGGCATGCCCTCCAGGACGCGCAGGGGTATTCGCTGATGGCCGTCCGCAACGCGGCCGTCGGGGTCGCCAATGTCGGCAGCAGCATCGGACTCTTCGTGTTCATCATCGGCCTGGCCATGGCGCTCAAGCCCGTCGCCTGGCTCGGGCTCGCCCTGTTCGGAGCGGTCGTGTTCTTCCAGCTCGTGAACCTGCCGGTCGAATTCGACGCGAGCAACCGTGCCAAGGCACAGCTGGTCTCCCTCGGCATCGTGCCCGCGGCGGAGATGCCGGCCGTCAACGGCGTGCTCAACGCGGCCGCGTGGACCTACGTCGCCGCCACGCTCGAGAGCGTCCTCACGCTCCTCTATTACGCCAGCCACATGACCGGTGGCAGCGAGGAACGCTGACGCCGTGGCGCGGTCGGGGCATCAGTGATTCAGCGAATAGAGCAGGACGTTGAGCGCGATCCGCTCGGCGTCGTCGCGGCCGTAGCCCGTGCACTCCATCGAGTTCTGCTTCTCGAGGGCACACGAGAGGTCGAAGGGTGAGAAGATCACCGCCCAGCGGTCGCCGATGCGCACGCCCTCCAGCCGTGGCGTGATGGTGCGCTTGCGGACGCCGAGGGCCGCGTCCCCGCCCCCCGCCGGCTCGCGCAGCGTCACCTCGCGGATGTCGTAGCCGCCATACTCGGCGGCGGTGAAGATCGGGTCGTCCGCGGGAATCGCCTCGAGCCTGTGGTCCGGCAGCATCGCGGCGATCTCGGTCCGAAAGGCCTGCGTGAAGGACGAGGCCGCGCACACGCTGTCGGCCAGCAGCATGCCGCCACGCTCGAGGAACGTCGCGAGCCGCTCCCGACGTGGGGCGTCGAACGAGAATCCCTGCCGTCCGTGCATGAACACGAGGTGATGATCGAAGAGCCTCTCGTCCGAGGGATCGATCTGGCCGGGGGCGTCGTCGACACGGATCCCCACCTCCCGGGCGGCCGCCCGCAGGATGTTGGCGAGGGCGGCCGGGGCGGCGTCGCACATGCCACCGTGCTTGAGCTTGCCGATCGTGAGCTGGCCCCGGGCGAAGTCGTCGGCGGGCCGGTCATCCGCCGGGTCGAGCGCGAAGAGCTCGTCCTTGCGCTTCACCTCCCGGTTCGTGGCATAGGCCAGCACGTTCGCCCCGATCGCGAGTGCCGCATCGACCTCGCGCCGCACTCCCGGAGCGAGTGCATCGCGGGAGGGGCCGCCGAGTTCCCAGAGGCACGAGAGGCTCGGCACGGGCGGACCGGGCCCCGCGGCGTCGCTCGGCGGCGCGTAGACGAGGCAGGTGCGGCAGCCGTAGTCGACGCCGAGCAGCGGCCGATGCAGCTCGGGCGGGACGATCTCCTCGGCATTCCACGCCGGATGCTCCGGCGGGAGAAGGTGGAGGTCGTACTCCGGCTCGGGAAACATCTCGCGCACGAACGCGCGAAACCGCGCGTCGAAATCGCCGCTCTTGGGGCAGCAGGCCTCGGCGAACACGAAGCCCCCCTCGTCGATGTAGCCGCGCAGCCTCGCCGCCGCGTCTGCGCCGAGGTCGAACGTGTCGCGTCCCGAGATCCACAGCACCGGCGCCTGCAGCAGATCGTCACGGCGCGCGTCCGGCGTGTCGAGGACGTGCCACGACAGGCCGGCCGGATAGTCGGTCTTCCAGCGCGTCTCGACGTGTTCCACGAGGTGGGCGATGTCGTGGCCGTGGCGGTTCCAGTCCACCTGCGGCTCGTGGCGGCTCTTCGCCACGAGCACCGGCCTGCGCCCCTTGGCGAGGAACAGGAGCGCGAAGCTCGTCGCGACGACGGGATCCTCCATCCGCGGCGCGGTGAACCTGCCGGTGAGGGCGTCCTGCGTCGAGACGAACATCCGCGCCCCCTCGAGATACCAGTCGGACTCGCCGATGTAGCGGCGCGCGGTGAAGCGCCCGACGCGCTCGAGGCCATACAGGTAGTAGAAGAGCCACGTCTGGCCTCCCGTGCCGGGGTTCTCGACGACGGAGAACCGGCGGCCGAGCCACTGGAGGCCCCGCTCGAGGGGCTTGGGGGAGCCGCCGCCACCGCAGCAGGACACGGAGTCGGCGGCCGCGCGGGCGTCGGGTGCGCCGACGTGTTCCGACGTGATCCAGATGCTGCTGATGCCGGCGCACGTCATGCTCCCGGATCCGCCGGTCGTGCCGAGCGTGTAGCCCCATGACCCGTCGCCATTGGCCGCCGCGGTCCAGTACTGCTGCGCCCGCACCCACGTGTCCCGCGACACGCGGACACCGGCCCGTGCGGCCTCGTGCAGGCCGAGGAGGGCGAACTGCGAATTCGAATTGTCGCCGTGACCGGCGCCACGGGCCTTCCCGTAGGTCCAGGATCCGGACGCGCGGCCATCCTTCAGCTGTGCGTCCTCGAGCCAGGCGACGTTGCGCTCGAGCGTGGCGACGTTGGGCTTGATCATGGTGAGCGCCATCGTCTGGAGCGAGACGGCGTAGGTCTCGTCGGGGACCTGCACCTCGAGCCAGCCGATTCCGCGGCGCATCGCCGGATGATCGGGGGGAAGTCCGGCATTGGCCAGCGCGAGGAGCACGAGGCCGGTGGCCCCGACCTTCTTGTCGTCGGCGCGCATCGACACCCACGAGCCGTCGGGCTGCTGCTGCTTCACGAGCCAGTCGCGAGCCTTCGTGATCGCCCGCTCGATCGCCTCCGGCGGCAGCGGAGGCTCGCGCGGGTCGGCGCCACGGGCCGCGGGCGAACCCACCGCGAGCGCGAGGACCGCGAGGAATCGCCACAGGGCACGCCGCCACGAGCGCCGCCTGCCGTCGCGCCGGTCCGGTCGTGCAAGGATCGTCGGCTGCGGCACGCGGCGGTCGCTCATGCCGACATCCTACCAGTCGATGCCTCGATCCCGTGCCTGGTGAAACCGTGCTCGACGGCCGGGGCGTTCGTGGCTGAAGCCGCCGCACGCACGCGTCGTGATTGCCGTCGCCGGCGGCAGACCGGATACTGCGGTGGTGCGGGGAGCCCGTCGGATTCCCGGGCCGGCCGACATGCGCGTGGCCGGCCGCCGCGGTCGCCCCGCAGGATCGCGCGACGCCCTCCGTCACCAGGCTCCTCGCCACCCGTCAAGAAGGATCGCCCGCGTGTCGACCGCATCCCGTCCCAAGACACTCGACGACATCCTCCAGGAATTCGCCCAGCACCGGAAGCTGATGCAGGACGAGCTGCAGAAGGTCATCGTCGGGCAGGGCGAGGTGATCGAGCAGCTCTTCGCGGCGATCTTCACGCGGGGCCACTGTCTCCTCGAGGGGGTGCCGGGCCTGGCGAAGACGCTCATGGTGTCGACGCTCGCCCGCATCCTCGACGTCGGCTTCAAGCGGGTGCAGTTCACGCCCGATCTCATGCCGTCGGACATCACCGGCACGAACGTGCTGGAGGAGGACGAGGGGGGCCGCCGTCGCTTCCGCTTCGTGGAGGGTCCGATCTTCACGAACATCCTGCTGGCCGACGAGATCAACCGCACGCCGCCCAAGACCCAGGCGGCGCTCCTGCAGGCGATGCAGGAGCGGGAGGTGTCCGTCGGGCAGGAGACCTACTCGCTTCCCGATCCCTTCTTCACGATCGCGACGCAGAACCCGATCGAGCAGGAGGGCACCTATCCGCTGCCCGAGGCGCAGCTCGACCGCTTCATGTTCAACATCAAGGTGGGCTATCCGACGGCCGGCGAGGAGGAGCAGATCCTCATGGCCACGACGCGGTCGGAGACGCCCGAGGTGCGCAAGGTGCTGTCGGGCCGGGCGATCGTCAACATCCAGAAGCTCGTGGGCAGCGTCGCGGTGAGCGAGTACGTCGTGAAGTACGTCGCCCGTCTCGTGCGCTCCACGAGGCCGAAGGATCCCCAGGCACCCCCGTACGTCGCGGAGCTCGTGGACTGGGGGGCCGGCCCGCGCGCGGGACAGTTTCTCATCCACGGCGGCAAGGCGATGGCCGCGATGGACGGACGCTTCAGCGTGTCGCTCGACGACATCCGGAGAATCGCGGTCCCCGTGCTGCGGCACCGTGTGGCCACGAACTTCCAGGCCCAGGCGGAAGGGCTGACGAGCGAGTCGATCATCGAGCGGCTCGTGCGCGAGACGCCCGACCCCGACATCCCGAAGCTCGTGAAGTGAGGCGGCCGGTGCGGGGCGGCCGGGCCGCACGCGCCGCGCGCCGAGGAGGGACGTGATGGTCCGCCCCGTCGAGGAGTACCTCAAGCCCGAGGTCGTCCGCCGCATCGCCCGGCTCGACCTGCGCGCGCAGTTCATCGTGAAGGGATTCCTGCAGGGGCTCCACGCCAGCCCCTACCACGGCTTCTCGGTCGAGTTCAGCGAACACCGCAAGTACGCGGCCGGGGACGACCCGAAGGACATCGACTGGCTGGTGTACGCGAAGACCGACAAGCACTACGTGAAGAAGTACGAGGCGGAGACGAACATCACGGGCTACCTCGTGCTCGACACGAGCGCGTCGATGGCCTACTCGTACCGGCAGCAGCTGACGAAGCTCGACTACGCGATCTCGCTCGCGGCCGCACTCTGCTGGCTCATGGTGCACCAGCAGGATCCGTGCGGCCTGATGATCTTCGACGAGAAGCTCCACGCGGCCCTGCCGGCCCGGTCCCGGAGGTCGCAGATCGCGCAGGTGCTGTCGGTGCTCGCGAAGGTCAAGCCCGGCTCCGGCAGTGCGATCGCCACGAGCCTCGTGCAGGTGGGCGCGATGCTGCGGCACCGCTCCCTCGTCATGATCTTCAGCGACCTGCTTGCCGACGCGGGCCCGATCCGTGACGCCCTCCTGCGACTGCGGCACCGCGGTCACGACGTGATCCTCTTTCACGTCCTCGACGAGGCGGAGGTGACGTTTCCCTTCGACGGCATGGTGGAACTCGTCGAGCCGGAGTCGCAGGACAAGCTCGTCGTGGATGCAGACGCCGCCCGCCGCAGTTACCTCGACGCGGTGCACGACTTCCGTGAAGGCTTCCGGCGTGACTGCGTGCGGATGGGCATCGATTACGTGCCGCTCGACACGGGCATGCAGTTCGACAGGGCGCTCATGGAATACCTCGTCAGCCGTCGCACCCGCTTCTGACCGCTCGCCTCGGGTTCCCATCCGTCATGGGCCTCTCCTTCCTCACCCCGGCGCTTCTCGGCGGCGCGGCCCTCGTGGCCGTGCCCATCGTGCTCCACCTCGCGATGCGCCGGCGGCCGGTGCCGCACATCTTCCCCGCGCTGCGGCTGCTCCAGGAGCGCGCGGTGGCGAACCGCCGGCGGCTGCGGCTGCGCCACATCCTGCTGCTCGTGGTGCGCATGGCGGCCCTCGTGCTCCTGGCGGCGGCCCTGTCACGCCCCGTGCTGAAGGGGGCGGGCTGGCTTGCGGACACCGAGGCGCCCGTGGCGGCGGCGTTCGTGTTCGACACCGCCCCGCGGATGGCCCTGCGCGAGGGCAACCGCACGCGGCTCGAGCAGGCCACCGCCATGGCGCGCGTCCTCTTCGGCACGCTGCCGCCGGCCAGCACGGTGGCGGTGGTCGACACCTCGGGCGAGCCGGCCGCCTTCGCTCCATCGCCCGCCGCGGCCGAGGCGCGGATCGGGCGTCTCTCGCCGGCGGCACCGCAGCAGACGCTGCCTGGTGCGATCGCCTCGGCGCGAAGGCTGCTGGCGACCGCGGCACAGCCGCGGCGAGAGCTGTACGTGTTCACCGACTGCTCGCGCGGGGCGTGGGAACGGGCGGGCGACTCGCCGGATCGGGAGGCCGATACCGGCATCCGCACGCTCTACGTCGATGTCTCCGCGGCCGCCCCGCGGGATTTCGCGATCGAGTCGGTCGCGCTCGCGAGCGATCAGGTGGCGGCGGGCACGCCGGTGGGCCTGTCGGCGACGCTCGCGCGCACCGGCCCGGACGAGACGCGGTCGGTGGCCGTCGAGATGCGCATGCCCGACGGCCGGTACGCGCGACGCGCCGTGAAGCCGGTGGAATGGAGGGAGGCGGGCACGGCGGCGGTGGACTTCGACATCGCCGGGCTCGAGCCGGGGACTCGACAGGGACGCGTGGTCATCGACGGGAGCGATGATCTCGCGTTCGACGACGTGCGGTCCTTCACCGTGGTCGTCGGCGCGCCGGCCGGCGTGATCGTGGCGTCGCCCGCGCCGGGCGAGCGCACCGGGCTCTTCCTCACGCAGGCGCTCGCACCCGCCGCACTCGCGCGGTCGGGCCAGGCCCGCTTCGCGCTCGAGCGGGCGTCCTTCGAGAATCTCGACACGGCCGACTGGAATTCCGCCCGGGGCATCGTCCTGCTCGATCCGCCGCCGCTGGCCGCACGCACGTGGGAGGCGCTCGGCCGCTGGGTCGCGACCGGGCGCGGCCTCGTGGTGTGGCTCGGCCCGCAGGCGGGCTCGCCGGAGGCGTTCAACACGCCGGAGGCGCGGGCGGTGCTCGGCGGCCGGGTCGTCCGCGTCTGGCGCACGCCTGCGGGGGACAACTACCTCGCACCCGCGACGCTCGATCACCCGCTGCTCGCGGCGTTTCGTCGCGTCGGCGATGCGGTGCCCTGGCAGGATTTTCCCGTGCTCAGGCACTGGGAGTTCGTGCCTGACGAGCCCGCCGCGGAGCAGGCCGCCGCAGGCGCGTCGGACGCCGCCCCGTCTCCGGCGCCTGAAGCGGTCGCCGCCGCCGCCGAGCCATCGGCGGGCACGACGACGCCGGTGGTCGCGTTTCGCAACGGCCTGCCGGCGGTGCTCGAGCGTCGGTTGGGCAGGGGCACCGTCGTGATCGCGACGACCCCGGTCTCGCAGGGGGCCGACGACCCCGATGCGTGGAACTCGCTCGCCACGGGCTTCGAGCCGTGGCCCTTCGTGATCCTCGCGAACGAGATGCTGCTGCACGCGATCGACACCGCCGCCGAGCGCAACATCGTGGCGGGCACGCCGGCCGTGGTGCCGCTGGACCGACGCGACGTCCCGACCGCCTTCGTGCGCACCCCCGGCGGCGACGACTTCGCTGCGGCGGTCGATCCGTTGCGCGGCACGGTGACGTTCACCGCCACGCGGGAGGCGGGCAATTACGTGGTGCAGGCGGGTGGCCGTGACCAGGGCGTCTCCACCGGATTCAGCGTCAACCTCGACCCGTCCGCCACCGACTTCCGCCGCCTCGGGCCCGACGAGCTCGCCGCGGTCCTCGGGCCGAAGGCACGGCTCGCGCGGTCGGAGGACGAGCTCGCGCGGGACGTCGAGCTCGACCGCATCGGTGCCGAGCTCTTCGGATGGGTGATCCTGCTGGCGGCCCTCGCGATGGCCGCCGACTGGATCGTGGCCAACAGGTTCCATGATCCGCGGGACGAGGACGAGATGCGTGCCGCGGCGGCGTTCAAGGCGGCCGATCTTCAGGACCGGCAGGCAGATGCGGACGCGGCGCCTCCCGCGCCACGCCTCCCGCCGTCACCGCCACCCGTGCCAGCCTCGCCATCACCGCACCCGGCGCCCCGGTCCGGTCCGCCCCCGTTGCCGGGGCTCGGCGCATGATCGCAGCCACGACCCTCGACGAGCTCTCGGTGCACTTCGACCCCGTGGGATCGTGGAGCCTGGTCGCGCTGGTCACGCTCCTGCTCGCGGCCGTGCTCGTGGCGGTGCCCCCCGATCGCACACGTGCCGGCGGCCGTCGCCTGACCGCGCTGGTGTCGCTGCGCCTGCTCGCGTTTGTGGCGCTCGTCCTCTGCCTCGTGCGGCCGACGATCGTCTCGGTGCGCAAGTCCCGGCAGGCATCGGTGGTGATCGTGCTCGCCGATGCCTCGGAGAGCATGACCGTGCCCGACGGTCCGGACGGCCGGTCACGCTGGGACGAGATGCGATCGGCCCTGGCGACGGCATCCCCGGCCGCGGAGGA
>Ga0214923_10002378_pt1 | contig 25124 bp, 21 predicted proteins | sample LL1510_MetaG_FD_177993 | JGI IMG/M metagenome (GOLD analysis project Ga0214923, IMG submission 177993) | Freshwater microbial communities from Lake Lanier, Atlanta, Georgia, United States - LL-1510 | ecosystem: Environmental > Aquatic > Freshwater > Lake | place: USA: Georgia | collected...
TGCAAATAAGGTGTCATCTTGTTGAATATAAAAACCAGGCTCAACCGTTAAAATCATGCCAGCTTCTAATATGGTATCTGAGTACTGCTCTTTTCTTGCATGAGCGCAATCATGAACATCTATTCCTAAGTGATGGCCTGAGCCATGAAATTGCCATCTTCTATGAAGGCCAACATCCTCTTTTAAAGATTCTTCAACACTTATTGGTAAGACCCCTAATTCATAAGCACCCTTAGCAATCTCACGCATGCAAGCAGCATGAATATCTTTAAACCTTGCCCCAGCCTTAACTGCTGCAATTCCAGCAGCTTGTGCTCGATAGACAATCATGTAGATATCTCGTTGGGCTTTAGTAAATTTTCCACTAACTGGAAAGGTTCTAGTTATATCTGCGGTGTAAAAAGAGTCCACCTCAACACCAGCATCAATTAAGACTAAATCTTTAGGTAATACATCACCATCATTTTTAATCCAATGTAATACGCAAGCATGTGAGCCAGCGGCAACAATTGGTGAGTATCCATTCTCATTGCCTTCAACTCTTGCTCTGCCGTAGAAGGCAGATTCAATTACCCGCTCACCGCGAGGGGTGGCAGTTGCTGCCGGAAATACGCGCACCATATCGGCAAAGCCACGCACTGTGGCATCAACTGCTGCTTGCATCTGATTAATCTCGTATTGATCCTTAACCATTCGCATAATTGATAGGGTGTTTGATAGCTCCTTCTCCGTATCATCACTTGTGGTAATTAATTGATCTACGCTTTGATCTACTCCCCTAATAAGAAGTGATTCTTTTTTATCAGATAAAAATTGGGTAATTAACTCTAACTGCATCACCTTTAGTTGATACTTACTTTGAGTTTCATTCAAACTCATTCGCTTACCAACCCAAAACTCTCCATACTTTGTATCTTTATAAAACGCATCACTATCCCTACTAGATCTTGGGTGAGTAAATAAGAGATCCTCATGACCTAAAGAATTTGGCTCCATTACAAAAACAGAATCTGGTACACAATCTGTAGCAATAATGCCAGTTAACCAAGCAAAATCTGAGTGGGCTCTAAATGGGTAATCGGTGTCATTACTTCTAACCTTTAAGCCACCTGCAGGAAAAATTAATCTAACACCTGGATATTTTTTAGATAGCCTGTCTCTTCTTGCCTTTGCAAATGCAATTGATGGATGTGCACTTAGATTTAAATCCGTTGTGGCTTGCCAACCTGTTTTCATAAATTCACTCATTGTATTAGCAAGTGCAACATCATGAGTTCTTACTTGATCATCGCCATTACTTGAGTTACTAGCCAAATTCATACTACTAGCCTACTTATTGGGCTTAAATTGGCTACCGATAAGATGGGCGGTAACCTTACTTCTTGTTGGAGACGTCGCATAGCCCGGTCTAGTGCGCCTCACTGCTAATGAGGTTAACCCCTAAAGGGTTTCGGAGGTTCAAATCCTCTCGTCTCCGCGAAAAAAGCTACTCAGGTCTTTCCAACTTCAGAACTTACAATGGTTCTCATAGTTATCATAGAGAGCAAAAAATGCGAAGTTAGAGACAGAAAACCAACAAATAGAAATATACAACCAATGACTGAAGTTCGTAGAACTTCTGTCACTATCAGATTACCAAAAGAACTATTCGCCCATGTAATTATTTGCAGTATAACTATGAATAAGCCTACTAATATAGTTAACAAATAAATCAGATAAAAACCATCATTTTTTAATATTTCAAAAATTTTCTTCCACTTTATATCAAAAGAAAAAAATACTTTTGAAATAGAATTTGCTGTTGCGAGTACTGTAAACCAAATTGTTTGTATTGGGAATCAAAATAAAACTACAAAAAACTAGACTTTGCAAATCAAAATTTACATTAAATATAGTGAATGATCCAAAAAATAAAATTGCAACACCAAAAAAGCCACTTACAGAAAACAAAATTCCAGGGAATAAGAATAGCCATTTAGGGCTATACGAAAGTAGAAACCTCAAGTGTCTCCAGCCATCTCTCCAGGTCCTCAAATGCGGAGGCCTTGATCTGCCATCTGGTTTTGGAGTTATTGGTACTTCAGTAATTGTTTAGTTTGCCAATTCAGACTTTATTACTATTTCTGAAGCAAACTCCATTCCTTTAGTATTAAGGTCTAGTGAAAGTATACGTTTTCGATTTATTCCTCTAAATCCACAATGGAAATCTCTAACTTTAGATTAAAAAAGTATTCGCCCTTTAAATGAAATGATAAACCGGATTTCCAATATATTTATGAAGAAATGGCATAGCTCCTTTTTCGGTCGTACCTGCAAAACGATTACCCATCACGAGATCTAATCCCCCACGCAATTCGCTTACAAATAGATCTATGGAATCTAAAGCATATGAGTCAGCAGCATCTGTCATAATGATGTACTCGCCATATGCACATTTAAAACCTTCCAATAGAGCGCTTCCGTAAGCCTTTCAATTACTTGAACAACTCTAGCATTTAAGTTTTTTGCTATTTCTACAGAATTATCATTGCTCCCTTTATCTACTACTAGTATCTCGCCATTTATTCCAAGTCGAGCAAAAGAATATTGAGCCTTTTCTATACAGCTTGGGAGAGTTTCTGCTTCGTTGCAGCAAGGAAGTACAATTGAAATTTCAATAGTGGAGACTAAATTCACATTCATATCAAGTAAATTCTATCCATAGAAATATTAGTAAATACCGTGATACTAAAAATTATAGTAAGGAAGGCTACATAGATCACAAGTGTAAATATAAAAAATCCATATCTTGTAACATTTAATCTATCTTGTAAAGAAAATATTAGTTTGTTCTTGTATAAACTCTTTATCTTATATAAATTAAACCGCAGGAGTCACTAGAGGCTACTGGTAAATTTAAGAAAAACCACTAGAAACTTTCTAGATCAGAATTAACTAGATTTAGTTAAAATACTATAAATATTTGGTACCTTTAACCTATTGGGGTTATTATTGTATTTCGGCACAAAAGTACTAAATTTGGCCATAGGTGGCGCTTTAATTGGAAAAAACTTTTTATTAAGCAACGTGAGTTCAAAGACTTCAGGAATAAAGAATTGGCCATAATTGAGAATTAACCCATTGTTATTTGGGTTAAATACTATGACGTGGTGATATCTTAAAAGGTTATCAACCAGTTTTAAAAATTTCTTTTGGTAATTGTTGCTAGTTATTTTGAAAAGATTATGAATCTCTATTACTATCTGGTCATAAAATCGTAAATTTATATCCTCTTCACCAAGGAGTTCAAGCTCCGAACCTTCAATATCAAGTTTAAGTAGATTAGTATTACTCTTTTCAAATTTAATTTTATTTTCAAAATCTTTTAAATTTATACAATTATTGGAATTGTTAGAATTTCCCAAGTAAAATTTATGGTGCGAAATATTTATATGATTTTTAGGAAGTCGATTGACGGAAGGGTCGCAAATATGAACTATTGCATTCCGATCAGCAAACCAAACTTCAAAATCGATGTTTTTACCAGCACCTCCACTGACAACCATGTCAACTTTTTTCAGTTTAGCTACGCAATATCCAGAGTCAGTATTTTTTCCTATTCGCACGATTTTTATCGGCGACTCTCTTGGTTGTAGACGCTTGAGTAAAAGCTTTACATTTTTTTCGGATGCGTCTAAGGATCTTTTGTCAGGCTTTATTAAATGAATGTATAAATCTAGTGAACGTTTAATCTCATGCGTACCTAATGATTTTTGTCTTTTCTCTTTGAAAATCCATGTGAATAATTCCACCCAAGAGTAAAAAGATCGCAAGGTACGATTTAAAGTGAAAAATTTTTCAACTCTCATGTCCAAATGATAGCAAAATCTGAGTAATTCTCTTACAATTTTTATGAATCTCAGAATGTGTTGTATTCTTATTCATATCAAGTCTGTGAGGATTTAGAATTGAGTATGCAAAAGTGTCTAAAAAATTTCAGAAAAAAGTAAACGTTTTCGTACTTAGCTCATTCAAGGGGTGGATCCTAGAAGGGCAATTTAAAGATGCAGCTGCAGTATCTAAAATTAAGTTAAAAGTTCGCTATATTCCTTCACAAAAGATTCATTTACTTCGCATTTTAGATACTTTAGGATTTCTCCTATCCTTCCGAACTAATAGGCCATATTTATTTGTTAATCAAACAACTTTCTATTTCGCAAATAGAATTAAACTGATGAGATTTAACCCAGAATTATGCTCTGTTTTTTACTCTCACTACTCAGATAATGTATTAAATAGAAATCAACAAGCTAAGTTGCTTTCAAAGTGCAAAAAAATATTAGTACACAGTAAGCAAGAAGCAAATAAACTAATAATGGACGGAGTACCAAAGTCTAAAATTTTAGTAATATATGGAGGTATTAACCGTAATATTTTTTATCCTAGTGAAAGACCCAAAACTAAAGATGAGTTAGCGAAAGAAGGCTACGTTATAGTAGTCGGAGACTGTAAATCTAGGAAAAATCCATTACTAATTATAAAAGTAATACAAAAAATGAAGGATCAAAAATTTTTAATTCACGGAAGGGGCTGGCAAAAATTTTTAAATGAGAATTTTATCGAAACTCCTAACAATCTTGAATTGCAAGAATTCTTATTTAAAAATCAACCGTCGCTGATTAGACATGCGTCTGTTTTTTTGTCATTATCATTAATGGAAGGTGGCCCATACCCCACATTGGAAGCACTCGCATCCGGGACACCTGTAGTTGTTACTGAAACGGGCTGGAATAGAGAAGTTGTCACTAAAGAATTTGGAATAGTTTTGCCATTTAATTCGTCTACTGAGCGCATTATTTTTGCCATACAAAAAATGAAAAGCTTGAAAATTAAAGCATCAAATTTGGATTTATTAAATGGTAAATTCACGTGGGAAGAATTTGCTGATAAAGTTTTTTTTTAACCATTTAGTCTATATTCTGTTTATATCTTTAACTTAAGTTATGTAGATGTCACAAAGCTCTATCATTTAGAATAAGTGCGGGTTTCAATAGTATGTAATACTTTTTAGGTTAGAATATTTTGGATTAAGCTCAATTTATAGAATTCACTACTTTATACATTGAGGTGTCAGTCTTTTTTGAGATTAAACGTCAGTTACATGTTAAAATAGCATAACAAGTTCTAATCACAGGAGACAATTTGTTTAATTATAAAATAGCAATTGTTGGTGCAGGTCCTGCTGGTTATTTCACTGCTCAAGCTTTCCACAAAGCACAAAATGAAGAGATGACCTTTTCAATCGACATGATTGAGCGGCTTCCTACCCCATGGGGGTTGGTAAGAAGTGGGGTTGCTCCTGATCACCCAAAGATAAAAACAGTGTCAAAAGTATTTGAAAAGATTGCTAAAGAGGATGGTTTTAGATTATTTGCTAATGTTGAGTTAGGTAGAGATGTGTCACTAAAAGATTTGCGTGAGGCATATGACGCGGTAATTCTTGCCACCGGTTCTACCACCGGCAGAAAGCTTGGGATAAAAGGAGAGAATCTTCCCAATTGCTTATCAGCTGCTGACTTTGTTCCATGGTATAACGCTCATCCTGATTTTGCCAATGTAGAAGTTGATTTAGATACTGATACTGCAGTTGTAATTGGCGCAGGTAATGTAGCGATGGATGTAGCTAGAATGCTGTCCAAAGATCCAGTGGAGTTAGATCCAACTGATACTGCAGAATATGCACTAGAGGTCTTCAAATCTAGCAAAATTAGAAAGGTAATAATTTGTGGTCGGCGAGGCCCAGAGCATGCCTCCTTTACAGCATCTGAATTACGAGATCTACCAAAGCTGCAGCACACCGATGTATATATTGATCAGGCTCAACTAAACGAGGCCAACTTGCGGGTTGATCAAATGGGTGAGGTAGAAAAAGATTTAAAAAATAATTTAGAGGCGATGCGATTAATTACAGAGCATAGTAAAAAAGGTGTAGAAAGAAAGCTGGAAATAAAGTTTTTGGCCGCTCCAATTGAGATTAAAGGCAGGAATAAAGTTGAAGAGATAGTTTTTGCGCTCAATGAGGTAAAAAACGGTGAGGTGGTTGCCAGCAGTAATACTTTTTCAATTAAAGCTGGTTTAGTGGTATCTGCGATTGGTTACGAGTGTGCTGAATATCCTGGTGTGAAAATCGAAAAAGGCCGAATTGCTAATATTGCCGGGCATGTGGAAAATAATATTTATGTAACTGGGTGGGCAAAACGTGGTCCGGTAGGGGTTATCGGCACGAATAAGAGTGACTCCGCAGACGTAGTAGATTTGATTATTGATACTTTAAAAGAGCCTAAAAATACTTTTGGCATTGAAGCGTTATTAAAATCAGGACATAAATTTATCAGCCAGGTTGGTTGGGAAAAAATAAATGCCTCAGAGGTGATCGCTGGCGAGCTAGCTGGAAAACCTCGTATAAAAGAGTTTGATTGGAAACGGCTAGTAAGTTTGGGCACAATCAACTAAATCGCTAGACTTCCCAACGCTTCAACTATTGCGCCCGTAGCTCAACGGATAGAGCATCTGACTACGGATCAGAAGGTTCGGGGTTCGAATCCCTGCGGGCGCACTTTAGGTTTAAAAGCACGCGTAGAACTAGTCTCTAAACGTTGTTTCATAATGTTGTTATTAATTTTCCTAATTCTTTCCTAACGGTAATGGAACGCAGACGCAGAGTTGTTTAAAGTGTTACCCATTTATGGTTAATTGTTCTAACAATTACTACAGAGTTTTTTGCCTGCGTTAGGATACCACCAGTTCCTTTTGTAAATACTTTGCGGCCTAGGGGCAAGATTAGAGGATCTCTGTAAGCACTTTCCTGTATGAGGCTTCAATTGATTCGAAGTAAATATTAACGGCGCTAAGGTCGTGTCCACCTAAATTAATTTTAGCTATCTTTCCCGATAATTTTGGAAGAAGCTATATTTGCTCCCAATTTTAGGGTAGGGTGGAGGTTCTAACCATTTAGTTCTGGCACAGTAAACAAAGAGAATACATTAAGGACTTATGCAAAGAATCAACTCTAAGGTTACCTGGATAAATTACACCTTAAGATTAGTGAGAGCGATAGAGAAGTTGATCCTCAATGACGAAAATGCCGATATCAAATCTAACGGCGAAAAGTACTTTTTAAAAAAGTTTGTTACTTTTAATCAAACTGAGAACTATGTAGTTTTAGATTTTGGAGCAAATGTTGGGAAGTGGACAAAAGCACTTTTCGAAAGTGGTTATAAAGGGCATGTGGTATTGATAGAAGCTTCTCATAGCTCAATAGCTATGGCAGAAAAAAACTTGACTGAATATGTTAAATCATGCCACTTTATTGAGGGGGCCGCAACAAATTCTTCTGAAGATTATGTCGACTTATATGTAACTAATGACAAATTTTCTGAAAAAACTTCTTTAAGAGATCAAAGTTTTAATAATAATAAGAATAAATCTTCACGCAATATTGTTAAAGCTATTAGCTCAACTCAAATAAGGCAAATATTGAATGTGATTAAACAAGATCCAGAATTAGCTATCAAAATTGATTGTGAAGGAGCTGAGTACGAAATTATTGAGATGATTTTAGGCTGTAATCTACGTCCGAAGTTTATTCAATTTGAATTTGGTCACGCCCTTAGAGCTTTTTCATTAACTTCAGCTGATATCTGGAAAAAATTAGATGGTTTTAATTATAGTATTTATTTAATTACCAAGAAGAGGTTGATAAAGGTAGATTATTCACCCTATATCGACAATTTATTTAGGTGTGCAAACTTTATTGCCATTCCAAAATCTGAATTAATGGCTTGGAAGTATTACATTGCAGATCATCATTTAAGAATTTGAAAAAATTGTTTTTTGCAGTAATTCAAGATGAAAAAATATAAACTCTTTACGTGCGAAAAGCCTTTCTTGTAAATGTTATTCGCGCACTGGGGAATAGTATTTCTCATTTGGACGGCCATTAATGCTGGCTTTTTTTGGGCGTAAGGATACCACCGGTCACCAAAACCTGTTTAACCGTCGAACCTTTTGTAAGTGGCTTCCAATAAACCTAAATAACTATGCCCCAAGTTACTCTGACTTAATTGGCTAGGGTGCTGGTAATCATTTGCTAAATTCGAGAAACACCAGCGCTCATTGGAAGAAATAGGGTCGAGAGATATCAAAAAAGACTTGCGGGGTCGAAACGTGGCTAAAAAAGGAGCAGCATTTAAATCAAACTAGTTAATTCCCTTACTCATAGTAAGTCTTATTCTGCTTAGTGGGTGTGCAATAATCGGGCTAGTGAGCCAAGATATGACGAATTAAAATTAATTTATCCCACTCGTTTAGAGTAACTTATCAATAATAACTTTCTTAACTATTTGGAAACCATACTTGCTACAGATTAGGCTTTAGAAGCCTGTAAAAAGTTATTATCTACTAAACTCTTATATCAATTCCTAACACCCCAAAGAAATGGAGATACGAGTAGAGAATCACTTTGGATAACGGTGCTCGAATTATTACAACTGAATAAGCTTAGAGGCTAGTTACCCATAAGTAAAGGTCCGGGGATCGATTCCCTATTTGCGCAAATAATTAACTTTAGAAATTACCAGTACTTTACTCTGTTTTTTATAGTATTTTTACAAATCTCCATATACAAATCATTGTTCTTGTTTCATTAATTTTTTGAAAAAAGGGTCCTAGTTCAAAAAATTTTCACTTAGTTTTAATGAGCTAAAAACTGCAATTAATCAACAGAATTAGGTTAAAAAGAAAACTATTTTAAATCTTAATTCTGCATAAACCGCTGTTAATTACATGTCTCGCACTTTTTATTTAAAACATTATGCTTTGGCTATTCAATTATCTCTACATTGGGATTGAGCCCTACCAATTGTTTTTTAATTTCAGCTTGGTAACTTGCTACCTTTAGAATTACCCTTACATCTTTCATATCCTTAATAGTCTCTGGATGAAAAACTCTGTATGGCGTCCCATATAAGCGTTTACCAATCTTCATTATCGCGTTATCCAATACACCTTCGATTTTACATTTGCTTAATCCCAATTGGTATAAACTTTGTGTAAAAATATGAGCACCAAAAATAAAAGTTGGAATCTCTGATTTTTTATTAATTATTAATTTGGTCTCTTCAACAAAGAGATCAAGTCCATCCCAGAGCAAATCAAAGTTTTTTGCATATATTTTACTGGTTTTTTTGACTCCCTCTAAATCAATTTGGTGTTTTTTTGTTTTTTTCATTGTGACAAAGAAGCTATGGTCGATGTAGTTTTCAATATTTATGATCTCAAAACCTGTCTTTCTTGCCATAAATTCTAAATTTTCAAGAGTGAGAAAATACGTATGTTCAAAATTTAATGCATTTGAACCAAATTTTAGTAGCAACTCATTAATATTAGGAATAGACATGTGAATATTTGTTGAATAGTTGACATTTTCATTCAATTCATGCATAAAATTTACAGGGTCATACAGATGTTCTAAGACATGAGAGTGCACAATTGAGTCGAATCCTGAAATCTTCGCAGTATTATGTTCAAAAAAACCTTTTACTATTTCTATACGACTACTCTCAAAAGTCGGAGATGGTTCTATCATCAAGTAGCGAATATTGGGTAAACTGCTGATTATAATTTTAGCAAGATGCCCATGAGATCCTCCTATTTCACATATGCTCGTTGGTAATTCCCTAATTATTGTCTTTGCAAATTCTTCATGATGTGTTTGCCAGACTCTGCCAACAGCTTCTACCGAATGATTAATTGAATAGAGAATTTCTAATGGCACTAAACTAACTAACTGAATACAGAAACAATTCTCACAGACAGCCCATTCTTGATCCATAAAAATATCGGAGGTCATTGGTAATACTGTGACCCCCATATATATTGGGAATTTAACTAAATCTCTATAATTTTTTAAGCAATCAGATTCACAAACCACACATTTAGTTCTGTTAATCATTTTGATTGAAGAAACCATTTGTGTCATAATTCAATTTCTAAATAGTCCGGATTACATAATAAAAACTCATGATGTAGCAATCTTACAATTGTTTCAAATGCCCACCTATCAAAAATTCCATACTTTTTGAATAGCCACTTCCCTCCCTCGCTTATAAGCAATTGTTTATTTAGGGAAAAACTCTCCGTTCTCATAAGTTCAGAATAAGTTAACAATAACTCTTCTCTTTCAGAAACTAAGAACTTATTGTATATTCCTACGGCTAAATTTGCAGAATAAATTCTAAAAGCTAACTCTTTAAAAGACAAAAAACCTCTAAAGTTGTCGTCATCAAATAGCGAAATGCTATTTTCAACCTTATATTTAGACACTAACTCATAACTTAATAAAATAGGGCCTTCAAGTATGTTCCATACTAAACCAATCTCATTTTTTATTAAAGGCAGATAAGGATTGTTACTTTCTGGTAATGTATAAGCTACAATTTTTGGGAACTGTTTTGATTCTAGATCAAAAGCGCTTAAGTTCATTTCAATTATTTGTGTGTCGACCGGTAAGCAGAAGATCCAATCAAATGTATAATTATCTATTGCATAATTTAGACCTAAGTTAAAGCCTCTATTAATTCTATATCCGTGTTCAATGGATGAATCGTTAGTTGGTCCTATTGTAACAAATTTGCTTTGTAAAGATGGGTTTGTGCTCGAATCTACAATAATTACATCAGATATTCCTTTACTTAATAGCGTTTCTCTTAGGGCATCACATTCCTTTCCCAAGTTTCTATTTAGAATTATTGCTAAATATTTATTTTTAAGATGCATAACCAAAGCCTATTAAGTAGCGATTAATTGAGCTTTTAACTTCTTGGTAGATATAGTTGTCCAAATCAATATTAATTTTTTTCAATCTTCCACGTAACTCAGATCTCCACTCGATATGCCAATTTTCAGAGAAATGATAATGTCCGGAAATCAAAGCTCTGTCTAATTCATTGGCATCACTATTTTCCAGCATCCATTTTCTCCATTTACCTAAGGAGTTTACTTTTTCTACCAAAATTTCAATTAAATCATGTGCAGAAGCCATATTTGCTAGGTTTATAATAGCTTGAGTCTCTGTGTACCCAAATTCTGGCGCTACATTGGCTGCATGTATTCCAAACCTTGGATGCCATCTGATTGCCTCATTAGAGAGATAATCCGCATTATGTTCTTTCAACCAAACGCCATTGAGTTTACATAATTTAACGACTCTAGGTAGATTGAAGCTCGCTGGCAAAAAACCCTTAGAATCCAGTGGATTGTCAAAATTTCCAACATTTCTTCTTTCAACAACCTTTGTGCCCGTTTGATGAACGTAAAAAATAGGTTTAGGTAAGCCCTTACGCTCCAAGTCACTTAAAATCACTTTCAGTTCAGATTCAACATCTTCCGAAGATGAATATACTTGCTCTTCTGTTCCGATTTCATATAAAATTTCGGAAGATTTTATAGATTCGCAAAAAATTATTAAATCATAAACAATCTCGCGAACTTCAGCTTTATTTAATCCAAATTTAAATCCTAAGCTAGGATCAAGATGTATTAAATCAAATCCAGATTCGATGTCGGCTTCTATAGAGATTTTTACTAATTTCATCTCATCCTCAAGACTATTAGGCAAACCATCGTTATTTAGTTTCTCTAATTGCCAAGGCCCACAGTGGTCTCGAGATAATAAAACATTTTTACCCTTGTCATTAAATTTAACGTACTGTGCAAATTCTTCAGTAGACCAATTTTCTACATATCCCCCACCAAGCTCTCTGCATTCAATTTGTCGCCTACTGGGTATCATTGCTATCGGCAAATTATAAAAATTAGACAATTCAATTATTGCATCTATGCTAAACTTTGACATTGGCCCAGCACCCAAAAGAGTTCTTCTGCGTGAAATTAAACTTTGTATTTTTTTTAAATTGTTCATAAAATATCCCATAAATGTTTTTTGAATTTTTCAAAACATAAGATATCTAGAACTTCAGCAACTGCACCACAACCACCAGCAGAATTCAAAGTATCACTTACCCGAGCAATCAACTCAGGGTGGGAATTTCTTGGCGCAAAGCTTCTGGACACATTTACCAAGGAGGGAATATCTGTAAAACTATCAACTACTAAGGCGGTTTCATCTCGGATAAAATTATCTCTAATCCAAGTGCTTCTTAGATTTTCAGGCACGAAAGTTATTGGCAAATTTAAATGATCTGCGCGTAATTTGCTTATCTCGAACCCTCTTTTATCCGCAGAAATCAATTGCAAATTGAAAAAAGTGGTACATAGTCTTATTGCTTGGGCGTCATGGCTCCCAAAGCGTTTTATAACTTTTCCATCAATTGAATAATAGAAGCTTCCATCTGTTAATACCCCATCAACATCAAAAATTACAGTATTAATCGATTTCTTCATCCCAGAGATAGTACACGAAGAAGGGCTATAGTAAGGTAAAATTTTGTAGTAAATTACTAAATTTGCTAACAGAGGGAGTTTATGAAAATTCAAAATTCTAAGATTGTAACCAAACCCTGGGGAAATGAGTTATGGATTGCGGATGGAATTAGAACACCATATGCATTGAAACGCATATTATTTAAAAAAGGATTCCGATCTAGCCTACAAGTTCACCAGTACAAATTTGAAACCAACTATGTTTTAAGCGGAACGGGATTATTGCAGATTAGAACTGAGTTGTTAAATTGCCGAGAATACTTGGCTAGTCCGAATCAATCTTCAATTATTGAGGAGGCACTCAAGACATTAACAGATATTGAGATTAAACCGGGGGATATAATAGACGTAAAACCAGGACAAATTCATAGAGTTATCGCTACTACGGATTTAGTTTTTATTGAGGCAAGCACCAAAGAGTTAGATGACGTAATTCGATTGCAGGACGACGCATCAAGAGGTCATGGAAAAATCGAAAGTGAACATGGAAATTGATGTTTTAATTTCAACCGCAGGTGAAGGATCGCGACTTCATAAGATTAATTCAGATATAAATAAATCACTATTACCATACTTGCACAAGCCCATTATTCATCACATAATAGAGAAAATTCCTAGTAATTTTCAAATAGGCATCTTGCTCGGGTATAAATCTCAGCAAGTAAAAGATTATTTATCAATTGCGTTTCCAAGCCGCAAAATTCGATATATATATGTTGATGATTGGACATCCATCAAAAGTGGAACAAAACATTCACTTTTATTTGCTCAGGAATTACTCCAAGATTCTTTTTGGTATTTTCCATGTGATGGAATTTACGAAAATTCAGATTTTCTCTCGCAAAAATTCTCAGAAGATGTATTCTTAGTAAGTAAAATAGATAAAATTAATGCTCATCACTATTTAACACTCACACTGAAAAATAAAAGAATACATAAACAGTTCTTTAAAGCTAGCGAAATAACTGGTGACTATGCTTTCACTGGCGTGATGAGAATTAGTGACAAAAAATTATTTTTCTCAAGATTGAGATCATCAAATTCACGGGAATTCGTATCGATTATCCCTGAAAAGTCATTAACCTTTTTAACAAAAAATTGGAAAGACTTGGGCAATTCTGAAATGTATGAAAACGAGATATCTAAAATGGAGGAGTTTGATTTCTCTAAAACCGGTGAGTACACATATCAATTAGAGGGAAAAATTGTTAAATGGTGGGCAGATACCTCAATACCGAGACTCAAACTGGAAAAGCCAAGAATAAACCCGGAGGTATTCCCAAAAAACATTAAAACATTGAATCAATTCTTATCTTATACAAAAGCATCAGGATCTAATTTTTATGAAAGCGTAAACAAGACCAGTTTTCTAAGCCTACTTGTTTGGCTTCAAAATAAGGTATGGACTCAAGTAGAGGCAAACATCGAGGAAAATCTTCATCAATTTTACAAAGATAAGACATTGTCAAGAATAAATTTGCTTGGCGAGAAAAAGGCATTGGATAGTTATAATCCAAAAAATATAAATGGATTAGATGTACAACCGTGGCAGTACTATTTTGAAAATATCAACTGGAATTTGTTAATAAAAAAAAATAAACCCTCATTTATTCACGGGGATTTGCAATTTGATAATATACTTTATGAAAGTCAAACAGAAGAATTTGTTCTAATTGACTGGCGATATGATTTTGCAGGCCTTAAATCGGAAGGAGATTTGTATTATGACTTTGCAAAAATGCTTGGCGGAATATATGTAAACTATCAAGAAATAAAAAAAGGTAAATTTCATTTTAGTTACGAGAATGAAAAAGCTGTGTTTAGCTTACCATTAGTAAATGAAGCTAAAGAATTGATAAGTATATTGAAGTCTTTTGTAGAGAGCGTAGGGCTAGATATTTCTAAGGTAGAACAATTAGTTCCATTGATATTTTGGAATATGGCGCCACTTCACAAGGAACCCTTTTCAAATTTATGTTGGAGTTTAGGCATTATGCATTACGAAATATTAAATCGATGCTAAAGTATTTTGGGAGTATTGCTTCATCTCCGGGCACTACTGGTAAATATTATTATTCTAGATTTTTTCAGCACTATAAAATAGAGGCTGAGTATACTCCTTTTAGGGCCGATAGTATAGACGATCTGCTAGAGTATTTATCTTATATTCAATATTCTGGATTTAATATATCAATGCCATTTAAGCAGCGAGTTATAAACTACCTAAAAGTTGCATCCCAAGATGTTGAACAATATAACTCATGTAACACTATAAAGATCATTGGTGGGGAACTTTACGGATTCAATACCGATATAAATGGAGTTTTAAAGATTGTTTCATGTTTACTAAAAAATGACCGCGTTATATTACTTGGTAATGGCGCAATTGGTAACGTGTTCGCAAAAGCATTAACCGAACGAAAAATAAATTTTTCTATAAGGTCACCATCTTTGAAAAATTGGGATAACCGTCATGAGAATTGCGATGTTTTAATTAATTGCACATCTCTTGGAACCTCTTTAAACGTTTCTCCTATTGACTTTGTAAATGTAAATAGAGCGGTTTTTGATTTAGCAATTAACGGCACTAAATTACGAGAAATGTGTAAAACTGTAAATTATGTTTCAGGCATTTCATTTTATAGAGAAGTTTTTTTAGAACAATTCTTTATTCATACCGGCATTCAACCCGACAGAGATTACTTTGACTACTTGACTAAATTGCTTGATTCTAAATTTAGTTAATACGGATATCTATATACTGACTATTGTCGGACTCATTTCCAAAACTTTACAAGTATTACTCAATAGTATGAATACTTATGTTTTCAACCGGACTATTTTTATTTATTTTTTTAAGTAAGTACACTCTTTTTTTTAGACCAATACGTTTGGGACCATCGTAATCAAATTTAGAAATTATTGCATAGCTTTCCAACACTTTACTAAAAGGATTTCGTTCTAAGTCAATTCCCCTACATTCTCCATTTTCAATATCAGAATTGTTTTTTCGTACCTGAAAATAAAAAGGGTTTTTAAAATTGAGTAAGTTATTCAGTCTAGTCCTTATCTGAAAATGGCATCGCATAAATTCATTAAATTTCATAGAAGTGTAAAAATCATTGCAAATAATTATCAGTGAACAATTTGAAAACAACTTTAGCAAATTTAAAACATTGTTATTATTGAGATGTTGCAGAACATCTTTACAAATCACCAAGTCCGCCTCAGGAATTGTTTGATCTCGAATTATGTCTTTGAGAATAAAAGATTTGTTCTTAGAAGTAAATTTTGGTTTAACATAGTTGTGTACGTTCGCCGAGATTTCGATCCCTGTATAGTGAGTGCCTTCAAAGTCAAAATTGTTCCACATTGCCCAATCGCCATGACCGACATCAATTACGCTTTTAACTTTGTACTTTGATATTATCTGTTGAACAAATTCTACATAGATTTTAGCGTTATTAGGAGTAGATCCAGGTCCGCTTTTAGGCGAGGTAGAGTCACTCGCCCAAGAAGATTTTTTATATATTTGGTCAAAAATGTTACCTAAGTTTTGTAAACTCACAAACTGATCCTAGAACAAATTACAGATTTATCCAATTCAACCTCCCGACTTTAAATGTGTTTCTAAAGTTAAACATTATTTCACTAAATCCTGATACTGATCATCCCTAAAAAATGTATAACCCATCCATGAATTGTTAATACAATATCTCATCAATTTCGATTCCGCAATTAGTAAATAAATTTGAGGTAGTTGGAGAATCAATGATCACTTATGGTAGTGTCAGGTCTTAAGATAAGAGTTAAACTCACAAAGCTTAAGGAGTTCGATATCAAATTGTCACAAACAAAAAAAGTTTTATACATTGCTCCGTTCAGTCAAAAACTTTTAGGCGCAGAAGAAAGTGACATAAGGTCCGGCGTACAGATTCTACAAACTTTCAAAAAAATTTATATTTATACTGCATTCATAAATCTTGAAAGTGGACAAATATATTTCAATGATCAATCCGCAACTCAACTACTTAAATCGAGTTTGCTGGACAGGGTAAACTTTTATATGCACTATTTTTCTTCGCCAGATTATACTTTACGCCAAGGCTTTACATTTAAAAACTTTTTGATTATAAAAAATTTGTGTAAAAATCTGAATATAAATATCGTCATAACTAACACAACAAGCACATTTTTATTTGGGAGACAGAAAAAAATTCGCCATGTGCACAGAAGCGTTGCTTTCGAACCCGTTTATTGTCTCAAGGCTGTTTCTAATCCCGTAAAAGCTTTTTTTCATTCTATAGTAAAAATTCTAACTGTATTTAAAGAACTACAAGCACACACAATATTGTCAATTAGCCCCAGAGATAAAAAATATTATAGTTTTGCAAAAAAAATATTTTTTAAGCGGACCCATTTAATGGTAATGCCTCTTAGGCAGTTTTACTATAGTAATAAGGTTAAGCACAACTTAGATTTGACTAGTGACCTAAAAATTGCATTTTTAGGGTCAACTTATAATGTTTTACACAACAAAAAGTCACTGTACTTTATATTGCAAAGCATCGATTTTAATTTTTTAAGCATTAACAAATTTACTTTGAATTTATATGGTTCTAAGTTTCCTTCAAATATTGAGACTTCACAAAACATAATTATAAATTCTTGGATTGATAACATTAATGAAGTATACGAAGTAAACCATTGTTTTTTAGTTCCATATTTCTTAAACTCAGGGATGCAATCAAAAGTATTTGAACCGTTGATAATGGGGCGAATTTTAATTTGTGATACGCGTTCTATTTCAGGTTATGATTTTGAGCCATTTGAACATTTCATTCCCGCAAAAAACGAGTTAGATTTTAGAAATGGTTTAAAGTGGATCATAGAAAATCCAAATCGAGCGCTCAAAATTGCTGAAAATGCTAGAATTAGAGCAAGTGAGATTATCGGAAAGCAAGCAATAGTCGAGCAAACGAGAAAATGCTTGACTTTTTACTAGAGCTTACTCACACTAATCAAACAAATGCAATTAGATCTCAGTTTACGATATTTTCAAAAAGTGTGATGATTTGACCATGAAAAGAATTGTATTCGTACTTGCAGCAAGATTTCCTACAGAGAAAGCATATGGTGTAACAACTGAATTGTCGGCTGAAGCCGCAAAGGCCCTAGGTTATAGTGTAATTATAGCTACACCGAAACTTGATTCAACTCTTGAATCGAATATAAATGTTTGTATTCTGGCTGACAGGTTACACCGGCTATTACTTTCAAAAAAAGTAAAGAAATTTGTTTATTTACGATTTAGTTTTTTTATTTATGTATACTCTTTGAGTCTAAAGCAAAAATTCAAAAATGTTGATAGTATTTTTTGGGTTCGAGATGTTTTCTTATCTTATTGCCTAGCTAAATATTGTAATAATTCAATAATTCTTGAGATCCACAGAACCCCAAAATTTTTAGAACGAATCTTATTAAAATCGCTAAAGAAAAATCGAAAAGTTACTCTGGCTCCCATCACAGAGCATTTACAAATTAAGCTTAAACTTGACGCAAGAAACTCAGTAGTCGCTCCAATGTCAGTTAAAAATTCAGAATTAAATCTTACTCGTGAGAATGCATTACCTAGGCGTAATTCTATTGTTTACTTAGGCAATTACATTACTGGGCCACATAGATTAAATCTTGACCTAATAAATCAAGTAGCACATAGATTAAATGAAAAGTACTCAACATGGAATATTGATATTATTGGGATCAAAGAAGAAACTTTTATTTCAGTGTGCAATGGCGTGACATCAACTAATCTTAACTTTGTTTCTCGAATGGACAGGGCTGAAGTTATGGAAAAGTTGCGAGAGAGTTGTATTGCACTAGTACTTTATCCGGATTTAAGCTACTTTCAAGACAGTTTCCCAATCAAAATTGTTGAGTATGCAGCGGCAAAGTTAGCAATTATAGCAAGTGACACACATGCGCATAGAAAAATTCTAGGAGTTGAGCGTTGTCTTTATTTTGAAACAGATTCTGTGATCGATCTTTTCGCAAAAATAGAAAAACTTATTTTGAATAATAACCTAAGAGATATTGTCTCAACTAATGCCTTTAGTTGGGCAGAAAATTTAACCTATGAAAATCGCGTCCGTCGAATACTTCAACATGTAGCGACTCAAATCTAAAATTCTAAACAAGTGGTTGTTAATTAAAAATAGTTTAACCTAACAGCCAACTCTAATCTAAAATTGCAAAATAAGATTGTTACTTTGAAAGAACTTTATACTGATTTAAGAGATCAAAAAATTTACTGTCTAAGGGAATCCAAATATTTTTATTAATTATCAGTTCTGGTAGGTAATACCTCAATTTACCTATCCCAGCACGTCTAAATTGTTTTTCGTACCTAACTACCTTCCGCAGTCGATCTAAAAAACTATTTTCTTGGTAGATTAAGTGAAGTATATCTATGTCTAAATCCAAAACCTTGCATTGTTGAAAATCTATTCCTGGTGTATGTATTCGCTCATCGGGCAATACACGATTTTTGCTAAATAATCTAGTTTGAGTGTCAAACGACCGATTCATTTTAACTTTACTTTTAGCTAACGAGTTGTAATACCATTTTCCTTTGAATTGATTAATCCATAACCTGTTCATTTGTCCAACTACATTTAAGTCAATTAACTCCACCGTTTTTTTTAATTTAGCTAAATCTTTAAAGGTTAATAACTCATCGCTATCAAGTCTGAGGTAAAAATGATCGTCAAGCTCGTCTGGCAAACTTCTAAAAAGGTATTTTTCTGGATACTCTGTTGTTTCGGCGACAACCTTAACTTCATATTCTATTGTAGTGGTAGGAAATTTGGGATTATTTGAAACGCATAAAAATTCAAATTGCAGTCTGCAAGAGTATTCGTATAAAATATTCATACATATGGTAGGTTCACGAGCAAATACCACAATTGTAATAGAGCGCATACTGCCGAATAATAGCAGAGGAATGGAATAATCCGTAAGTGTTACAAAACATTCAAGTATGTGTGGTTTGGAATATTTATATTCCAACAGCATTTAAAGCAAATAGATTTATAGATGCATTTAATAGTTTAATTGAAGTTGGATTAATGCGTCATTCGATTAGGATTAGAGGCGAATTCGCAAGCTTTATAAAAGAGAATTTATCACGTGCAGCGCTTGACAAGCCTTACGAAATTAGTTGGTTCCATAAAGAATTAACAAGAGATTGGCAGTTGAATACCCTAGAGCAAGTACTTCAATCTCAAACAACGCTTGTACTGTTAATGCAGGAAGATCACATCTGTATTGGAGAGATGCAAAATGTAAGTAATTTTATAAAATTTTTCTTTGAGACAGATTGTGAATCAAGTCCTTTATCATTTTATTCTACTTACAAAGAACAAAGAGAGATATTATCCAGTACTAAAAATATATTAGACAATAAATACGGTGTATTTACAATTTTGCAGAAGAATTGGCAAAAAGATATACCAACTCCCAGATTTCCAGTATCACTTGTAGGATTATTCAAGAAATCCAGTTTAATAACTATGCTATTAAATACAAGGCCTTTTATAAAAAAGTATCCACCTCTTACACCTTTTAACTTTGAACAAGCCCCAAATCAAAAGTGGTTTCTTCCTCTAAAATTTGCATTGCCAAAATTTGAATTTTTAGCTTGTATTGATGACGACGCAAAAATTCCAAACACTTCTTTACAAAAAAGGGCGATCTACTACCTGGATAATGAGAGAATTAACGAACATAATCAGTTATCTACCGTACCTGATGTACAACAATTTCTAAAGAAAGTAAATAAATTCATTAAATTTAACGGATCAATACTATCCTTCAGGGTATTAAGATCACTAAACTGGATTCAATATCTATTAAATACACTCTACTGGGTTAGATATAGGTTTAGTCTAAAACATTGTAACCACATAAATAGCTTAAAGAAAATTCAAGGACTAAGCGAATAACCTAAGACATGCATACTAAAAGAGTTTAAATCAAAAAATCAAACTTTGACAGAAGTTGTTTTCAAGGGATAATACGATTATGAAATTTGATTCTAATTTCAATCGAAAGAAACTGCTTATAAATGACAATCGAGTCCAAATCGATATTTTTAGAGGACTAGCGATAGTACAAGTAATTTTATATCATTCAATTTTTGGTTACTCATCTTTATCACAAAGAAATGATCAAAACATTCTATCAATCACAATTTCTTTAGGGGAGTATTGTAAATTCGGCCCATTTATTTTTTTTGTAATATCAGGATTCTTAATGTCTTCTTTGTATGGTTCTAATCTGCTTAAATTAGAACCCGAAAACAGAAAGTTAATCGTAAAATTGTACTATGTTAAAAGATTTGCACGGATATATCCGTTATGGATCATATTCTTAATTTTGAGCTATATTTTATTTAAGTTATTTGATTATGGGTACTTTAGCTTAACTTCGAATTCTTTGAATCAAATAAATGAATTCGTATTACTTGCTCTCGGGGCAACATTTATTTATTATTTTATTTCAGGAATTGCAGCTGGCTGGCTAGTGCCAGGTGGTTGGTCGATTGTTAGCGAACTTATTTTTTATGTAACTTTCCCAATACTTAGGAAAATGACTTTAAATAGTTTGTTGTTTTCTTCTACTTTGTTAATTGGTGTATCTTATATTTTAAAGTATTTAATATACCAAGATTTTCTTGTAGTTAATAAAACTAGTGTTATTTGGGCTATAATTTATAGTGGAGTAGAGTCTACAATTCCTTTTTTTATACTTGGCATTGTCATAAGCGAATTGGTTAATAACGCAATGAAATTTCCTGCATTATTCTATGACAAGATTTTTCTTTTGAATCTTTCTTTAATGCTTTTTTGTTTAATTCTTGTAGACAATATTTCTGGCCAAAATAGTAAAACTATACTGATGATTATCTCCACTTTTGTTTTAGGTTGCCTAATATCAAAGACTCGCTATATAAGTAAATTCATTGCTTTAATGGGTACAAAGTCTTACTTCATTTATTTCGTGCACTTTTATATAATTGATTTCTTTGTATTTAGTTTGGATCAATTTAAGTACATTTTTATTAATGAATTTCTGACAAACACAATTTTGATTTTATTGTTTCATATTATGGTGATTAGTGTTTCCTTGGTGTTAGCACTTTTTTCTAGTAAGCTAGTCGAGCACCCTTTACAAAATATTATTATGAATAAATTTGTTAACTATATTAATAAAATTTAATTCAATAATACTAAACTTAAATTTAATAGTTTCTATGAATGATTTTGGTGCCACTTCGCAAGAACTATTAGGCTCCACATAAACCGAAAACTACGGTAGTCTTTTTTTTCCGCTGAGCTACTTAAATTAATCAACTCTTTTCTGTTAAAATCAAAATTTAAACTCAAGTACTGTAAACTTTCTGAAATTAGCTCAGGATTGTTACGTAGCCAATGTCCTAGTGGACTAAGGAAACCGAGCTTTGTTTGGTTTACTGGTAAGGTTTTCAGTACTGGGTAGTTATCAATTAACACTCTCTTTTCCAATCTTCGAAACCGGTATTTTCTCATTTCAATCAATGCTTTACCTATCAGAGCCTCCGCCTGAAATGGACTCCGAGCTTCAATAGAATGGTACATTGAAACCCTGTCAAGCTTGGGATTAGACTCCATAGAAAGCCAAATCTTGAGATCTTTTGACATAAGACTAGCCACTGAATTTTTGTTATCATTCATTAAATTCACATAATCATTATCCAGTAATTCAATTTTCTGAACCATATAACTTGGATAAAATTTACGTAAATATAGGTCATCCGCTAACTGATGCCAGTAGTACCAAGCGATTGAACTAATTGATGAAGCGCTCAAGGCAGAAAATGAAGAGATTATCTTGAATTTTGAGCTATTCAAAATCAAATAGTTTGAAATCAAATTAGATCTAACTCGTGGAATTGTTCTTAACTTACTTAAAGTACTATATCGAGTATAACCTCCGAATATCTCATCCGACCCGTCTCCGGTCAAAACCAATCGATTAGCGTCGCTAGATATTCGATTGTAAAGTGACATCATTGATAAGCCACTTGGATTTGAATTTGGTTCTCCAATTGCTCTAATGAACTTAGTTAATTCATCCGATAATGTATTTATCTTCGGCATATCTACAACATTTAATTTAACTCCGAGCTTCTGACAAATTAATTTGGCCGCATTGAAATCTTGATTGTATCTCGCTTTATCTGAATTTTCCCACCTCATTGTGTAAGCTTCAAAATTTAATCCAAGGCAAGCTGCCTCATAAGCAATGATTGTTGAATCAACTCCTCCTGACATAGAAAGAGCAAAACTTTCGTGACCCGTCGTTCTGTCTATTATGGAACTTTTTATTAAGTTAGGAATACTTTCGCAACTTGTATGAGTTATTCTTTTAGGAGTATAAGAGTCCCGAGAAATTATTAAATTAGATTCCAAATCAATAACCAATGCTTCACCCGGTTGGACAGATTTAATCTCCTTGTACATAGTTCTTGGATCTAAAACGTAGCCAAGTTTTAAATAGGAAGACATGGTAGATTCGTCAAGTGTAGTTTTTTTCAGATATTTTTTTATGAAGTCAACTTGTGAGCTGAAAATAAAGTGATTTGAACTTACGGAATAGTACAAAGGCTTTTTACCTAAAAAATCTCTAGCAATTGTAAAAGTATTCTCATTATTATTAAAAAAGCCTAACGCAAACATACCTTCTAATTGATTTATAGATTCTTTTCCGTAAAAAGATAGAAGTTTTAGCAGTACCTCTGTATCAGATTCTGTAAAAAACTGATGACCGGCTTTAATTAATTTTTTTTTCAATTCTTGAAAATTAAAAATTTCACCATTGAACACCAAAACATTCTTTGTAGAGTTTTCAATCATGGGTTGGTTACTCCTTGGATGTGGATCAGTCATTGCTAACCGATTTGCACCCAAAGCTAGATTATTTGGGAGGTAAATTAGCCCATGGCTATCTGGGCCCCGTCTAATTAGTAATTTCAGGTTTGACTCAAGGTGGTCCCGAATTCCAAGGCCAATCCCTCCAGCGATTCCACACATTCAACTAGCATACATTAAGTATCAGGTCAGATGATTACAGTTTCTTAAGTTTTCGCTTAGTAAATCAAATAAATTTTGAATAATTGAATCAAGAAAGTTATATTCAAACTAACTACAAGTCTATACGACTCCTACCTGATTTTCAACAGATACTATAAGGGGTAAATTTCTTCAAATGAGAGCTAATTTGTTAAGCAAAACCAAAATCTTACAAATTTGCTGTATCAGTAAAATATGTTATGTTGGTTTAGGAGTTGACATAAACGCATGGTGTCTTTTGTTAAGCTAATAGCAAGTAACAGCTATTTTCGTTCATTTATTATTAATTACCAGTTTTCAAGGGACTATGACTAGAAATAGAAAACTTTTTGGAATTAGTTAATTGGATTAATGGGAATAAATTGCTTTTAACATATCTGCTCGGAGATTAAGTATTTCTCGATTTCTGCCCTATTTTAGTCTAAATAAGTGTAATACTCTAGGAGTTATCGCGATCTCTCAAGGTTTACTATGCCATTGGTTATACTGCACAAACTCTAAAGTTTTTAGTCTTGATATTATTCAAGAGTGTGAAAGAGTATGTGAAATACCTATAGCTCCCTATTTTAAAGTACAGCTTGTACAACACTAGCTGGAACTAAATTCAAGAGCATAACTCACGTAGTAAAGAGAAACTAACTAGGATAAATCTTATTCATTAATAAATTTTCAGACACAACAGCTATTTTTCACTATCGCTTGATTTATATCTTATTGCTGAGATAAAAGTGGCGAGAATAAGGAAAGCTGCTACGAAGTAAGAAATATCTTTCACCCATGGGATAGACCCAGCATAAAAACCAGCTAAGGTTATTCCAACTCCCCAAAGTAGTGCACCCAATACATTTGCGGATAAGAACTTGTAGTAATTCATCTTTACAGTTCCAGCAATGGCTGGCACAAAGGTTCTAACCCAAGGAATATATCTGGCTATTACCACAGACCACCAGCCATATCTTTCATAAAATTTTTCTGATCTTGCCAGCATTCGCATCATTCTTGGGGTATTTCGCCGCTGCAAATATGGCCGGCCAAGCTTTCTGCCTATTACATAGCCAACCTGATCTCCAATAAAAGCAGCTAAGAAGACAACGCAAATTAAGATAACAATATTTACATCAGCTCTAGCAGCAGCTACTAGCCCTGCGCTAAATAGCAAAGAATCTCCAGGTAAGAAAAATCCAATTAGTAAACCAGTTTCAACAAAGATAATCACGCCAATTACTAGGTAAAACAAAAAGGGTGCTACTGGTGATAACTGGGTATCAAAGGTTGCAGCAAAGTTATACATTAATCAAGTGTTTTCAATTAAGCGTTTTTCTTAACCGCAGCTGCAACCTTTTGCCCCACATTTAAATCAAAAACACTTGGCACAATAAAATTAGCATTTAATTGCTCAGCGCTAACACAGGAGGCAATCGCATCAGCTGCTCGAATTAACATATCATCGGTTATCTTAGTGATATTTGCATC
>Ga0214923_10002379_pt1 | contig 25123 bp, 20 predicted proteins | sample LL1510_MetaG_FD_177993 | JGI IMG/M metagenome (GOLD analysis project Ga0214923, IMG submission 177993) | Freshwater microbial communities from Lake Lanier, Atlanta, Georgia, United States - LL-1510 | ecosystem: Environmental > Aquatic > Freshwater > Lake | place: USA: Georgia | collected...
AGTTTCATAACTATTATAAAAATATTCTATTAGATCATATTGTAGATTTAATATTTTATTATATATATTCTCATTAAAATTAATATATTTCATGATATCTTCATTAAATTTAAATTTATTGTCTTTACATATTTTAATAAATTTATAATTATATCTAAATGATAGATTAATAATCATAAATGATGATAATAGTTTTTTATTATATAAATATAATATTTTATCATAATGATTATTTTTTATTAAATATGATATAATATCATATTTATTATTATCTAATATCACAAATAATACTATTAATCTTTCATCTAAATTTATTTTAACATAATTATAAATATTATTAATAAAATTTTTTAAATTATTAATAATATCTTGATCATAAGATTTTATTATATCTTTATAATTATATACAATATTATATAAATCATCATGAATATCTCTTATATGATATTCCATATAATAATCCCAAGAGAATTCTATTTGTGTTAAATATTCTATCAATTCAATATAAGTCATTTTCATATATATCATATATTTATTATCTATTATATATAATCTATATAATTTATCAATTTTTTTATTAAACGAGCTATGTGAGCTAAACTTGTTTAGCGATGCGAGTATATTTAATTATAATCATTAGACTGATATAAATATAATTATAATAATTTGATAGATATAATTATAATCATTAGATAAATAAAAATATAATTATAATTATTAAATGTACTCGCATCGCTAAACAAGTTTAGCTCACATAGCTCGTTTAAATATAATTATAATCATTAGATAAATATAATCATTAAAGTTAGCTCGTTTTTGTATATAATAAAATTATAAATAACTAATAAGATGTATATTTGATATAGTAATATAATAAAAATATATAAGAATATATAATGAATGATAAATATATTGATATAAAAAAAATAAATAATAAAATATATGTATTGTTAATTGAAAATAATAAAATAATTAAGATAATTACTGAATTTGATTCAAAATACAAATATAAAAAATGGATATATACCGAAGGCATCTTAAGTAATAATTTTCCAAATCAATCATTTTTTATATAATGATATAATATATTATATCTATTTAATTAAGAAATCTTTATCATCACATAATTATTATAAGATATTTATATTCCAATTATCAATATAAGTATAAGATAATACTAATATTTCAGCAATTCTATGAGATATATCATCTAAATCTAATTATTATTAGATTCTTTCTCTTAATATTTTAATAATTTAAGCTTTTTTTTATTAAAATGGTTTTTCTTTAATATTTATTGGACTAGTATATATCTTATATAATTATCCATTTATAATATCTATTTCTCTTTATAATCTTGCATTATTTGAATATATCTCATATAAATCTTATAATTACCATTCTTTATATGTTCTATTCATTACTATCTATTTCGCATATTCATATGATTAATTTTCATCTTTTAATAATTTATTAATTTTATTTTAGAACATTTCAATATATTATTCTTTTTTAGAACTAAATTTCATTCTGGTATTCTAATGTAGCTCAATGAATTTATTATATTCCTTTCCTGAGTATTCTTTTTTCTAAATATAATATATTGTTTTTAATATTTCTTCTGTTATTTATAAATCCATATTTTATAATTAAGATTTTATATCTTCTATTTCTTTATCTTCTTTATCTTCTTTATCTTCCATATCTATCCAATTTTATTTTAATTCAATAACTTATTTATCTTCTTATTAGATTTATTCATTAATCTAATCTTAATTTTATTGAACTTATTATATCTATTATTATTAAATTTATTTTTGATTTTATTAGATATTATCTTATATTTATTACATCTAACTAACTAATTTATCTATTTAAATCTATTAACTATCAATGATTTATTTCATATCTTAAATTTAATATTATAACTAATTTATAGTTATTTATTCTGGTGATTATACTAATTAACTATTTTAATTAGTTTAAATTATATCTTAAGATTACAAGATTTATTAACATAAAGTGAAAAGTTCTTAGATTTTTGATTCCATTTTTAATTTGATAATTGATTATTATTAACTGATATTTTATATGTTATATATAATATTAGACTATATAATAATTTATTTTTACAATTTTTTATAAATGAATTATTGAATTAAAATAATTTTTTCAGGTTTATTAGATGGATTTTTATATTTATCAACAACTATATGATATTCTTTTTTATTATAATTTAGATTTATATTAATATATAAATCTATATTCATTGATAATTTAAATCTATTACAAATAAATTTAGATAAGTATTTAAGATTATTAAATTTATAATCTTTATTTAAAAATACATAATTATCTAAATTACCATTTAATAATATTAATAATTTCTTCTCATTTATTTTATTTAAATATCTTGTTATAATTGCTATTATATCTTCTAATGTTTTATCTGTTTGTAAAATTATTGTAAAATGTTCTACATATTCTTCTAATTCATCATATTTTTGTTTATTTTTTTTAACTTTTCTATTATTATTTTGTAATTGTACTTGTTTTTCATTCATATTTTTTTGATAATAATTATCTGATTTTTGTGATGATTTATTATGATTTAAATCTATTAAAGATTTATTATTATCATAATAATGTAAATTAGTATTAAGACCTGAATCAATTAAAGATTGATTAGTATCATAATGATGTGAAATAGTATTATTAAATGACACATTATTTAACATTTTCATAGCCATTTCATAACCATCTTTAAATCCTTTTTGATAAATATTATCACCGAAGGTGCCTTCGGCAAAATTTTTTGATTCCATTTTTATTATAATTATATATAATATTTTATCTATATATTGATTTATATTAAATAATTCTTTTATGCAATTTTTTAAAAGGGAGTTAATTCCTTTAGCAATTAACTTACTTTTAAAAAATTAGGCGCTAGTAAGAATATTTATAAATATTCTTGCCAGTTCAATTTTTTAAAAGTAATCTTATTGTTTAATTTTTGTGTTTTCATTAATCAATAAAAAAATAATAAATTATTAAAAAATTTAATATATGTTGAATTATAAACTATATCATATTCACTTATTTGGTTATTAAATCATATCTATATATTTTTATAGATAATCTCCATTATCATTTAAGTACTATGGATTATTAGATATAAATGTAACAAATTCTTTGATTTCTATTGGTATTTATTTGTTAGCTAAACTCATGCAAAATGATTCAAAAGAATCATTATGTTTAAAAAGGGATCTTATTTTTTCGTTTTATAATATTTAACAGTATTCATTTCCTATCTATTTTAATTATTTCTACTATTATTAATCTTATTTCTTTTCTTAGTTTTATTTATACTTTTATGAATTCTATATTTTATCATTATGAGCTTGTTTTTGTTATTAGATTAAATATTTCTAATTACTACTCTTGACATTTTATTATATGGTATATAAAAAATTTACTAAGAATTTTTCATTAGTTAAGTATTTGTATAACTAATCAATATTATTAAACTTTGTTACTTGTAGTTTGTATTCTTAAAAATATTTTTGTCTGATAACTTATTTATTATCTTTTATTTGATTTGTTATTGTTTGATATAGACTTTGTTATCTTTTATCATCTATTTAAATACTAGTTTTCCCCTCAATATAACTAATATAATCTTAAAAATCTTTGTCTAATTAAAAATTATTTTATTATTTTCCTAAATTGATAACCCATTGATCTTCGTTTTTATCTTAACTTTTCGATTCTTCATGAATTTATGGTTATTAGTTTAATAACTAATTTTCTAAATTTGAAACATGATATTAGTCTGATAAAGTTTTTAATTAAGACTTTATTTGTATCATATCATATACGCTTTCTTATTCTTCAATAATGTCTGTTTGATTTTTTATACTTAAAACATCTTTAATAGTTTCAGTAAGTTTTTGTGATTAATTTTAAGATTCTTAATCTTATGGTTCTTAGTTTTATTTATCATGTTGTAATTAATCTTAATCATATTATAATTAATTTTAATCATATGGTTCTTAACCATTAGTTATCAATTCTTCTGCCTCTTAAACTCTTTCTATAAGTAATGTATCAACTGTAATAATTTCGATAATTTCAGATATTTCAAATACTTCAAAGTCAATTAACATTCCCACAATTTTTGGCACTTAATCTTTATTTACAGCCTTTTACTAAACTAATGGAGATAAAATTAATCCAAAATATGTTCTTTAAACAGCTTTATCTAATTATAAAAATTCATTCAAATTTTATTAAATATATTAAATATCTTTCCATTAATTTAAATATATTTAATCTGTTTATTATACATTAGTACAATTGGATTGTTGATTAGTAATATTTGATTGTTGATTTGTATTTATAGTACCATTGGATTTTCCTTGATTTGTATTTATAGTACCATTGGATTGTCCTTTATAAAAATTTTAAGGATTATTGGATTGTCCTTGATTAGAAATTAAAGAACCATTAAATTAATATTAAATATTATAAAATTAATTTTAATTATTATCTTTCATATATTAAACATCTATTTCATGATAATTTGCACAACAACACTATTTAATGATACATACATGTTTTGACATACATATTTTTTATGGTGCCAAAAATTATATATTTTTTGTTATTATATCTTCTTTAAATGTACAACTATTAAAGTTACACATTTTTTAATTTCTATATAATGGTTAATTTTCAGAATTAAATAAATAATTCTCTAATTCCAATAGAATATAATAAACTTTCTATGATTAATTACAATTATATTATTTATTTAATAATTCTATTAACTTAGTTTTGATAACTTATTTGTAATTTAATTATTATTGTTTATAATCTTTATTCATGATGATTTATAGTTTGATTTAAAAAATATTTTTAATAGATATCATCTAATGGCATGTATATATATTTATATTTTCAATTTTTTTTATTCGCGAACGAAGTGAGTGAATAAAAAAAATTGATATGAGGATTTAAATATGATTTTATTTATAAAATCATATTTAAATACCAGGTTCAATTTTTTTGCGCATCTTTCTAGCGCCTAATTTTTTTATCTTGTGAACCGTCTTAAAAATAGCTTTATGCTATTTATGAGTGAACAAAGTAAGTAAGATAAAAACTAATTGTTATTATGATTTAAATATAGTATTATTTATATAACTATATTAAAAAACCAAGATCATTTTTTTGAAAGATAATTAATCGCAACTTAATTAACTTATTTTTATAAAATTATTTTATTTTTGACCAATGATGAGAAAGAACTATTTTATTTATTATCAATTTTTTATATCTTGCGAAACGAAGTGAGTAAGATATAAAAAATTGCTGCGAGGATAAAATAAACTTTGTTTATTTTAGACCGATGTCGAGAGAGAAAGTCTAAAGACTTTCTCGGCTCGAGGATAAAATAAATATTTCTTAAGAAATATTTATTTTATCATCAATTTTTTTACCGAAGGCACTGTAGGTGAAAAGTACTTAATAATGATAAAATAATTTATATAGATAATATTACAATTATATATATAAATCATAAATAAATAAATCTAATTTATATCTAAAGATTCAACTAAGTTAATTACATAACTTAATGGAATAAGACCATTATTATAAGTATAATTATATTCTTTTAATTTACTTAATATATGTTGTTTGTTATTATCATTATGTTGTGAACTATTAATTAAATTGTTATCAATTGACGTGTTTGACGATTGTATTAGTGTGTTTTTTTTATTATTAGGTGATGAATTAATATCAAGACCATTATTATTTTGTTGTACTTTTTGTTGTTGTCCTTGATATATTAATGATTGTCTTGTGATATCTAATTTTTTTTGTGAACTATTATTTGAGTATTTTTTATCTATTTTTGACATGTTTATATCTATGTTGTTTTTTTTTGTTTCATTAGGTGCTGAATTATTATAATTTGTTTTATTATATGATGAATTTAAATTATTTTTTTGTTGTAATAATTGTTGTGCGTCTTGTTGTTTTAATTGTTGTTGTTGTTGTTGTTGATCTATTTGTTGTTGTTGTTGTGCTAATTGTTCTTTTTGTTGTTTTTTTTCTATCATATTTAAATCATAATTATTTTCAGTTAATAAAGTTAATTTGTTATCTAATAATTCCATATTATTTACAGTATCTATATATTCTAATATTTCTTTTGGGATTATTTTATTCCCATCTTCATTTTCATAATGTTTGAATAAAATTTTTATTTTATTTTTTAAATCTTGACTAATAGCATCATCTAATAATAAATTATTAATTTTATTTTGATCCATAGTAATAAATTATATATATATATATATATATAATTTATATAATTTATTATTATATATTATTATTTATATTAATATTGCTAATATAATCAATACCATTAGTTACATTAGTATCTGTATTATTATATAATACTAAATTACATACTTTAATAATATCAATATCAGTTTTAATGATATTATTATCAGTTTTAATGAAATTATTATATAATTTATGGCCATATAATTTATAATATGCTAGATTATATGTATGTGTAGCCATTTTTATACATTCATTTATTTTATTTTGTTCATTACTCATTTTTTATAACTATAAAATTATAATATATAGTTATAAAAGAAAAAATTATTATTATTATAACAACTAAATATATTTTTATTAAATATAATATTATATTTTCATTTATTAAATATTATTATAATTTATATCATATTACAAGTACAAACTATATTTTTATATACAATATCACAACATAATATTATATAATTTAAATATTATTTATTGAGGTTCATATCATAAATATATTAAGATCATAATATCATACAATACCACTTCACACTAATATGTCTTAATTTAAAATATAATTTGAGTTATAATAGATCTTTAATGATTTTATATTATTGTAGTTTTGTGAAATTTTCTACTTTTATTTGTGATTCACTATTTATATAATTATAATATAATATAAAATGGTTTAACAATAATTCACATAAATTAACATTATCTAATGGTGTATCTTTAGTATCTTTATTAATATAATTTGTATAAAGTTTAGCATGATTTTCTAATAAAGAAAATAGATCTTTTAAATCATCTTGATTTTTTAAATGAATTTGATTATATTTAATTAATTTAAAAAAATTATGTTGTTGGTTTATATATTTTATACTATTTGTTTGTTCTAAATTATTATTTTGTTTCATTTGTTGATCTTTTTGTATAATTTGTAGATTGTTTTGATCAATTTGATGTTCTTTTTGTATCATTTGTTGATTATTTTGTTGTGGTTGTTGTTCTTTATTTGATTGTTGTTGATTTTGTTGTGATGATTGTTGTTGTTGTACAATTGGTTGTTGTACATTTGGTTGTTGTTGTTGTTGTTGTTGTTGTTGATTTTGTATTATTTGTTGATTATTTTGATTATTTTGATTATTTTGATTATTTTCTTGTTGTGAAACATTTAGGTTTATTTCATTTTTATTAATACCAACATCTTCACATAATATTTTTAAAAAATCTTCTATTGTGTTAGCCATTATTATTTATTAATACTATTTAATAATATATAATAATATAATTTTCTTATCTTATATATTTTAATAAAACAATTATCTTTATCAATTTAATTCATTCATTATATGATTTATTATTTCTATATATCTTTTTACATTAGATTTACATAATACTCTTTTAATTTATTATTATTATATTATTTTCTTTTTTAATAATAACAATTATTATATCTTATATTTATTTATTATTTATATTATCTATTCATATTCATGATTATAATTATTTATTATATAACTTATTTATAACTATCTATTTATATTATTAATATTATAATTATAATATATTTTAGCTATTTTCAATAATATTTAATAATCTGGATATAGTAATATATTTAACTATATTTAAAATTATTTAAGATCATTATATTAAATTCCTGATATACTACTCATGAATTATATTAAATTATCAATATTATTATTATTTATTTCATCATTTATTTAAAATTATAATACTAATTTATTTAAACTAATCTTATTTGAATCTAGTAAAATAATAATCTATTCATAATAATCTTATTATAATGGTAATATAATTTACAAATCTAATAATTATAATTAGTTCAATTAAAGATTATTTAATTACAAGATATTATTATTCATTACTATTTTTAATCTTATTATTGATTATCTTATAATATTTGATAAATCTATAAAATTAAAATTATTAGTTTATAATTCATCTAAATAATCTTAATAATTATGTTCCATTAATTATAATAATGAAATAACATCAATAATATGATCATTATCATATTTAATATATTTTAAATATAAATGGTCATTATCATCTAAAAATTATAATTATTATATTATATTATTATAATCATCTAATTCACATTATTATGTATATTAGATGTTATTACTTTAAACACTGAATAAATAATTAAATTATTATTAAATCATAAAAATAGTTTAATTATATATATTAAATTTTATATTTTTATCATAGTTTTTACTATATATTTATTTATCAATTTTTTTTATACTCATGAATAAAATAAATGAGTATAAAAAAAATTACTGCGAGGATAAAATTAAAGATTTTTATTAAAATCTTTAATTTTAGACCGATGGCATTTTTTTATTATAATTTAGATCTAATTAGTTTGTTATCATTATTATCATAAAACATCTTAAAATCAATAATATATCTATAACAAAACATAATATTAGTATATTCTTCTTTATTTTTATATTTTTTTATTAAAGTAACAATTATATCATCTAATAATAAAACTTTATTATCAATATTATCATATGTGATTTTAGTATGAAAAATATCTAATCTAATAGAATAATCTATTAAATTACCAATTTTTTGATCAATATTTATTAACATTTTAATATAATCTAAAACTTTATTATTTTTCATTAATTCATCTTTATTATTAAAAATATCAAATGAATATGGTATTGTAATATCTAAATTCATTTTATATAAAATAATTATATATTCATTTTCATTTATTTATATCACTTTTTTTCTTATAAACTCTTTTCTTATTTTGTGTATCATCTTTATTATCTTTATTATTATTTTCTTCTTTTTTTTTATTAGATTTTCTAACAACTCGTTTTTTTGTTGATATTTCCTCATTATCTATTTTATCTAATTTATTATCATTATCTATTTTATCATCAATATGATCATATAATTGAGAATCAATATTATTAGTAAGATTTTCATTTAATTCAATATTAGTTTTATCTAATTTATTATTATTATTAAAACTATTAAACATTTGTTTATATTTATCATGAACTTTCATCATAATTTTATCATAAACTTCTTTATTCATTTTAATATCAGTTTCAAAATAATCTTCTCTTTTTTTAATTTTCTTTTTAGAAATATCAATATAATTAGGATTATTTTTATTATTAGAAATATCATTATTAGAAGTATCATTATTAGAAACATCATTATTTAAACAACTTTTAATATATTGTTTTTGTTTATCAAAAATATTTTTTAAAAATCTTTCAACAGAATAATAATCATAAATATTACCATCATAATCGACAATAACACCTTCTGGAATAACTTCAGTCATAGTTAATCTAAAACCTAAATCTTTAAATCTAATATAAATATCATATTTTAAAAAGAATAAAGAAATTAAAAATTTATTAACATTATCCTCTATTAATTTATTTTTAAATATATATAATGGTTTAATTCTTGCAATATGAGTAGATAATAAATGAGTTAAAGCGTCATCAGTAGGGAAATGAACCCATTCGTCATCTCTATATATTAAACAATAAGGAGTATCAGTATCAATAATTTTAATATTTTGAAATTGTGGTAATCTAGGATTAAAATGAATATATTTAATAGCAAATAATATACAATCATCTCTAGAATTTAGAATATCACTAATTTCTTCATCATTAAGAAGATCATAATTTTCTTGACAGAAACTAACAATTTCATGACCAGGAGGAGAATAATTAATTTCATTATCAATAATAAATTTTTTAATATCCATTTCTTTTCTAAATGTAAAAAATCTAACCATTTTTTCATGTCTAATATTTTTATATCTTGATTCTTCAGTAGAATCATCTCTAACAAATTCTAATTTAGTTAAAATAGGAACATAATTAGATAAATATCTTAATGCAGTACATGATGGATCATTTCTCATACCAAAATCATAAGCACATTTAGAAAATTCACCATTATCATCTTTAATAAGAACATTAAAAGTTTCTTTATCACCATTTTCATCAATATGAATAGAATTTTTATCAGTAATATTTTCACATGTGGGAGTAGAGAAAATTTTATCAATATCTAAAATAACATCAGATTTCATATTTTTAATATTTTCCATAATATTAATACCAGATCTACCTTCAGTAGTATTTTTAATATGTTTTATTACATTATCACCAATAATATCATCTTGTTCATTATTATTAGATTTAAATCTATATTTAGTATTTTTATTAGTATTAATATTAGAATCTTTATTAATATTAACTGATTCTTTATTTTTAACTTTATTAGAATCTTTGTTAATAGTTGATTCTTTAATATTAGTTGATTCTTTATTTTTTGCTTTTCTAGGCATTTTAATAATATAATGATAATTATATTAAACTATTTTTTATATAATTATCATTTTAATTTATTTTTATATATATTTATTCTAATTTAAATTCTTTCATCTCAATATCATTATCATCATTATTATTATTTCTTATTTCTGATATTTTTGGAGTTGAAAATGAAGGTGTTGATATCTTATCTAATTCATCATTATCACTTATAAATTCCTCTTTCAATTCTTCTTTAATTTTATCAATATTAGATGAAATTAAACTAGGAGATTTATTATCATTAGATATATTTTGAATTAAATTATTATTATCAATTTTAGAAGATATTAAACTTAGTGAATTTTTATTAGATATTAATTTAATAGATTCATCATTAATATTAGAAGATATTAAACTTGGAGATGATGGATTAGACATGATTTTAACAATAGGAGTAGAAGGATTAGTATTAGGAGAATTATTATCAATAACAATTTCTTTTAAATCAATAGGTGTATTAGGTTGATGACCTAAATTGATAGTATAACGATTAATTAAACTTTTAACATTACCTCTATTAATAATAGTATCTAATTCTTTTTTTTCATTTAAATTTTTATTAAAGATTTCACTTTTAGCTTTTAATTCATCTTTAAAACTATTAGTAGTAGCACTATTATTAATAAAAATACTTCTAGATTTATCTTTTGGTGGTTTAGATAATGGATTAATATATTCCTCTAAAGATGTATTTCTATTTCTCGTAATATTTGTTTTTACATTAACATTATTATTTATTATATTTAATTTATCTATATGTTTATCATCTATATTAATTTTATTTTTTTCTTTTATAATATTATGATTATTATGATAATGACTAATATTAGGATTATGATTATCTTCATTAAATCTCATAGTTTCGACTAATAAAGAATATAAAGGACCTAATTTTTGTCCAATCATAGCTAATTTAGATTGATTAACACCAGAAATTCTTTCATCTAATTCTTTAATTTTATCATCTAAAGGTTTTTTATTAATTTTGTCATAATTATCATCATGTATAGAAGGATTAGAAGAATTAGAAAAATTAATATTATTAGGACTAACAGGATTAGATTTAATTTTAGGTCTATAAACTTTAGTATGACTAATAGAACCACATATATCAGGTACAATTAATTTATCTCTTTCTAATTCTTCTATTAATAAAGATTCTTCAGTAGGTTCTAAATCAATATTAGTTTGAGTAGGGAATTGAGTGGATGAGAAAAAAGATTGTTTAGATAATAAAGATTTTTGTTTATTTAATTTAGTTTTAATATTATCTTTTTGTAATTTATTAATTTTTTTATCTTTCTTTTTCTGTATTTTTTTAAATTCATCATTAAATCTCAATATTATATCATCTGGTATTGTTGGTGATTCTTCTAATAAACGATCATATTCTTTTCTAGAAAATCTAATAAAACCATCAGCATCGCCTCTATGTTCAATATCAACAGATAATTCAATAACAATATTTCTATGAAATTTACTCCAACCCATAGACTTTATGATGATCATCACTAGATTCAGCATATTTAAAATAATTTTGTATAATAGTTAAAACAGTAACAAAGAAATTAATACCACCAATACAAGCTTGAGCTAAATTCATATATTCTTGTGGAACATAACCTTGTAAACCAACATTTAATAAACCTAAAGCAGCTGATAAAATAATAATAGGTAGAGCAAACCAATGTTTTTTAAATGAATATTTCTTATAAGTTTCTTCATGTAACCATTTATAACATGCAGCATTATCTGCCCATGATACTAATAAATCTTCTGTTTGAATATTCCATATTAATTTACCTTCTTTATTTTGTTTAATTTCAACATTATAATTATCATTTTTATCATTATTATTATCTTTTATAATATTTTGTATAATTTCATGTGTTTCTATTTTTTTTTCAATTTCACTTTCTTTTGACATTTTATCATTATTAATAAAAATATATAATATTATATTTTATTAGCTGTTATAAAAAAATATTTATTAGTCATTTTGAAATTATTTTATTTAAATAAATTTATATTTTATAAAACTTCTATCAAACCATAATCTATGTATATATCTACTAAATTTCATACTATCTCTTATCATTATCTCTTTCTCTAAATAATTAAACTCAATATTAGGATTATAATAATTTATATTGTAATACATTATTTTAAACTCTTTTATCAATTCTCTCAATGATCTATCACTATGACCAATTCTATTATATTTATATTCACTTTTTAATATATTATTTATAAATATTTTTATACTAACTTTATCATTTATTAAATCATCTAATGAAAAATAATAAAAACATATATTCATTTTATTTTTGTATTGATTTTGTCTAAATAATATACAATTACAACCAATATTATTATATAAATATCTAAATACTAATATATCTAATACTGATTTTTCTGATAAATATTTATAATCTTTTGTTATATCATATAATTTTGTTACATCTGTTTTATTATCTTTATTTAAATCAATTATTTCTATATAATAATCTTTGTGATTTTTGTATTTTATATCATCATATTTATAATTATAATCTATTTTATAATCATAAATATTGTAATTAAATTTACATATAGGATTTATATTTTCACTGAAGGTATCTGTGGCATATGAATATACATTTATTAAATTTAATAATAATATTATCAAATATATCATTTTTATCTATTATATATCATATATAATCTCTCATTATATATAATCTCTCATTATATATAATATATTAGATTTAACAATTATTTTTCACCGAAGGTGCCTATGGCATCAAGTTCATATATAGTATATAATTCATATTTATTATCATTTTTATCTATTATATATCATATATAATCTCTTATTATATATAATATATTAGATTTAACAATTATTTTTCACCGAAGGTGCCTATGGCATCAAGTTCATATATAGTATATAATTCATATTTATTATCATTATTATTATTATTAAGATTATTATTTAATATTTTTCATCAAGTTCATATATAGTATATAATTCATATTTATTATCATTATTATTATTATTAAGATTATTATTTAATATTTTTATCATTTCAATATCATTATTATATTCTGTTTTATAATATATTTTATAATATATTTGTAATATTTTGTTATATATTGCTATTATAAAATTATACATCTTATATAAAAAAAATTGCTAAATTAAATATATTAAAAATATCTATATTATTTATTCATTATTATAATTATATAATGAATTAACTAGATACTTATATCTTAACTAATATCTTTATCTTTTTAGATATTGATGATTTAATTATCTTATCAAAAGATATTAAATTAAAATAAATATTATAATAATGCAATTCAAATATAATAAAGAAATATTAATCATTAGATAATATTCATCTAATTAAAGATAATATATTAAATTAATATTTGAAATATAATATTAATAATGTTATTAGAATAAATTAATAAATGATAAATTATATTATCTAATAATAATCTTAATAATTTTAAATATTAAAAAAGAAAAATAAATAAACTTAGATATAATATTATAATTAGATAGATTGGTTAGATTTAAAAGGATTATAAATCACAAAATAATTAAATGATAAAGATTAATAATTATTAAAGAAAACATTTAAGTTATAAGATATATAAATATTATTATATACTAATTAAAAATATAAAGTTTATAATAATAAATTTATAGAATATTTTATATAAGTTAAATATTTAGATTTATCAAATTCTGATATAATGATATTTCCAAGAGAAACCATTTAATCTTTATAATTATTAGAAAAATTAATTATAAATAATACCTTAATATATTTTATTGATTTAAGATCTAATAAACATATTAAATATATTTGTGCTAAAAAAAATACTTTATTAAATCTGTATTTTAATATTAATTGTTAAATATAATATTTAGATGTATCTCATAATAAATTATCATAAATACATTAAATTGATCATTTAAAAGAATTAAAATATTTAAATATCTAAAATAATAAATTTAATGAATAATATATTAAATTTGATTTACCTAATATTGAAAAAATAATCTTATCAAGTAATATTTTTAGATTTATTAGTTTTGAATATTGTACTAAATTAAAATATTTAAAAATAAGAAATTGTAAATGTAAATATATTTATAATATTGATTAATTATAATATAATAATTTAATTATAGAATGAATCATATATATAATAAATTGAAATTTTATATAAATGATATCAAAAATTATTCTATAATTGATAATATGTTTTTTTATTTTTTATTATCATCTTAATTTAAATGATTTATTTAAAAATCTAATTATACCATTACATTAAACTTGATAATTATTAGCTATCAAAATATAAGTTTTATTTGTCTTATAATCATAATTTTATCAAATAAATTTCATCTATTATTACAATTTTAAATTAACTTATATTAAATTATATATATATTCTCATACAATAATTTTGTATAATAACAAATATTTGATAAATTATATCATTATATGGTAATCATGAAATAGGTAACTTTGTTGATGGTGTATTTGATTTTGAAAAAAATGATTATCAATAATAATATATTTTTACATACTGGTATATTACAAGACCATACTAAAACTATATATGAATATGTTAATAAGAATATATATTATAAATTTTCATATGATATATTATATTGATAGATAATAGTATATCAAGAGCATTTGGTGAGAAAAATGAAAAAAAACAGATATTAAAGATAGAAAAAGATATATATAGTAAATAGAAAATAATTCAATTACAAATAATATATATAATCAAGAATTACGCGATTATATAAATAAGATAAAATAATAATAAAATAAATTAGATAAATGAAATTAATATATTTATAAATAATATGATAAATAATAATGTCTATACCTAATACTAATATCAATTTAACAAGTTTATTTAGTAATTTAAATACAACATTTAATAATGTTTTATCTAGTTATAACACTTTACAAAATAATATATTAGATCCTAATTTTAATAATCTTAATAATAATGCGAAATTATCTCAAGTTAATAACTATTTAAATAATTTAACATCTAATTTTAATTCTGTTTCTACTAAAGTTAATGAAATACAAGATACTTTAACTACTAATTTTGAAAATAATTTCACTAATCAAATTAATGATCTCAAAGATAAAGATATTATACATACAACACATTTAGATAATATTGATCAATATAATATCACACAAGATAATAGATTAATTATTTTAGAAGATGATAATACTACAAATAAAACAACAATAATAAGTAATTATAATAATTTAGATAATAAAATAATAACATTAACAACAAATAATAATACACAACATGATGATATTAATTTAAGAATAACTAATTTATTGAATAAACAAACTAATGATAATAGTGATATACAAAATCAAATAAATATTTTATCAAATAAACAAAATGATGATGATTTAGATTTAGAAACAAAATATAGTAATTTGTCAAATAAACAACAACAAGATGATGATGATTTAGAAACAAAACATACAAATTTGTCAAATAAACAACAAGAAGATAAAGATAATTTACAAGATCAAATAACTAATTTATCAAATAAACAAAATGATGATAATTTAGATTTAGAAACAAAATATACCAATTTATCAAATAAACAACAACAAGATGATGATGATTTAGAGACTAAATATACTAATTTATCTACTAAACAAAATAATGATGATTTAGATTTAGAAACAAAATATACTAATTTATCTAATAAACAACAACAAGATGATGATGATTTAGAAATAAAATATACTAATTTATCTAATAAAGAACAACAAGATATAGATGATTTACAATTACAATTAGATAATTTAACACAAAAAGAAGAAGATGATGTATATGATTTACAAAATCAGATAGTTAATTTAAATACTTTAACAAATAATTTAGTGAGTGGAGTAACTACATCATTAACAGATAATATAGATACAATAAATACGAATATAACAAATTTAGATAATAGATATGTATTTAAAAGTGGTGATAATATGACAGGTACATTAAATATACAAACTATAGATTATTCTGGTGATATGAAAATAGGAGAGAATAGTACAAATATTTATATTGGTTCAACATTGAATATAGATCAAAAAACAATACATATAGGTGGACCAAATGATATAGTTAATATAATAGGTAGTTTAAATAGTATACAAACTACAAATTTACAAATATTAAATAAATTAATTACATTAAATGAAGGAGCATTGGGTAATAATCAATCGAGTAATGTTGGTATAAATATAAGAGATAATAATATAGATAATAAAGGTTATATAAGAACGAATATATCAAGTGATGGATTTGAAATTAAAGCTCCACAAAGTGAAAAAATTTATAAAATTAATGATACTATTACTGATAATTTGGATTTAACATCAAAAAAATATGTAGATGATTTAATATTAAATGTACAAAATCAACTACAAATAATAAATCAAATATTACCAATAGTAAATCAATTATTTATATTATTATCAAATCAAATAGTGATAAATGCACAAAATAATGTCAATTTACAATTACAAATAATAGATATTAATACTAATATAGGTCTAATATATCAATTATTAGTGTTAATATCTAATCAAATAATAACTAATTCACAATAATAATATCTAATAATATTATAAATGAATACTAATTTACAGACTATTATATATTTAATTATAATTATATCTATTTTAGAAGCTATAGCACAATATTGTCTAAAAAGAGGAAGTAATAAATATGATATAAGATGTATTTTTATTAGTGGATTATTATATATTATTATTTCATATTTATTATATATATCATATAAATATGATACATTAAGTTTTATTAATCTTTCTTGGTCATGTATATCTATTATTTTAGCATATATTAGTGGTATTATTTTTTTTAATGAAAAATTTGATATATATAAAATTTTAGCACTTATTTTTGCCATTTGTGCTATATATCTTAGTTATAAATCAAATAATGAATAATCTAATTATATTTATTATTATTATATATGATAATAAATATAAAATCATTAAACTAATTTTTTTTTCATAGCTAATTTCTTACTTAATTTCATTTCTTGTATTAATAATTTCTCTTTTTGTATTTTTATATCTTCTATTTTTTTAATTTCTATCGATTTATTTAAGATTAATGTCTTTATTTCATCTCTATTCTTATTTAAACGATTACGAACTTCCTTCTGTTTTTCTCTTTTCATAGTTAAATTCCAATTCTCTGGATAGATATCCTCTGTATCATATGATACATATCTTTTATAGTCTGTTATAAAATCTGTCACTAAATTCTTTCTAAAATTAGATTCAAATAATTCATCATTTTCTGTACACATTACTGATACTTCTCCAAAATGATTAGTCAATATATCTTCTACAACATTAGTGAATTTAGCTAATTTCCATTCACCATCTACAAATATTTGACAATAGGTAGATTTAGGATTTGTGTATCTAATATTACTAAATTGTGGAAGTCTGCTATTAAAATAAGTATACATAACAGATTTATAAACACAATTATAACCTGAATTAAGTATATCTTTAACTTCTTCTTTTACTAATAATCCAACATCTTCTCTACCATGTGATACTATATTTATTGTATTATTAAAATTACCAATATTAACATTAGCTGTATTATTGATATTATTAGTTACATTAGATATACTATTATCTATATTATTATTATTATTATTATTTATTGTATTATTATTCACTAAAGGTGCTTGTGGCATACTTTTTATGATTCTTAATAGATCTTCTTTTGATATTTCTTCTAATTTTTTACCTGTCACTTGATCATAAAATATTTCATCATCTTCTAATTCTTCTATATCATCTATATTGTCATCTTTAGTACATTTATTAATTTTATTTATATGAACTAAATAATTACATTTTTGACTAAATATTTTATCACAACCACTACATTTATAAGCTTTTTTACCATCTATTTTAATATCATCTTTACTACATTTATTTTTTTTATTTATATGATTTAAATAATTACTTTTTTGACTAAATTCTTTATTACAAACTTCACAAGTATATTTCATTATTATAATTATATCAATATTAATATATATTTATATATTTTTTTTAACTTATTTATAATATTTTATTTCAGTTATTAATTATTTTTATTAATTATTTTTATTAATTATTTTTAATTATATATGATTATTGATATCTTTAAATAATATAAATTATTATATTTAACATATATTATTTTTAATTAATTAATTTATATTAATATTTTTATTAAGTATTATTTTATTGATCATATATAATCTTTTTATCATATATTATTTTTAATTATATTAATAATATATTATTTAGTTATATTTTATTAATATAATTATTTTTTGATCTAAAACGAGTTTTAATATATAAATTATATATATATTATTTTTAAGTTATTTATATTTTTTCTTATAATATAATTTTATTACTATAAATAATCTATATTATAAGAAAAGTATACATATATATCTTATTAAATCTTATAGAATAATTATGATATATATAATAATTATAACATAAAATAAACACTATATTAATCTAATAAATAAAATTTTATATATAAATTATTTTCAAGTTTGATCATATAAAAATATTTATATATGATTATGATACTAATATAATCATATTAGTATTTTTTATTAACAAATATGAAAAATATATATATTATAATCTTGATGTTATAAATTATATTATTGTTATATTAATCTATTTTTTGATTATATATTATATAATAGTTTAATGTATAAAAATATATAATTACAAGATGTATAATAGATAGTATTAATATATATATATATTATATAATCATATTACTTAATTTAAATATTTTTATTAATAAGTTTATAAAATATAATAATTTATATATTAAGATGTATATTAAGATAAATAAATATAATAATATTAATAAAAACTCAAAAAAAATTTTTCATTCGAGAGGGAGAGAGAGAAAAAAAGGGTAAAAGTCCCCCAAAAAAGGCCCTTTCAAAACATAAAATATTTCACCAAATTTCATAAAAATTATGAAAATTTATATATTTTTTTATGAAAAATATATAATAAATTAATAAATATATTGGTATCAAGAATCATCAGTACATTTATTTTTTCTATTTACATGAACTAAATAATTGTGTTTTAATTTAAATATTTTATTACATAAATTACATCTATAAACTTTTTTCCTTTTAAATATAAATCATCATTATTACATTTATTTTTTTTATTTAGGTGTCTATTTAAATCTGTTCTTAATTTAAATGATTTATACATATCGGTTCGATCCTTGAAAATTTTTACATTGTATAAAAGTGACAATATAATCTTTAATAGCAATAATATCATCGGTTAGAGAGAAAATCTATAGATTTTTCCTCTTTACCAAAATCACTTCTAACAAGATTAAAATTTTTTTTATAGACATTAATACCTGCTTTGATAAGAACATAATCAGGAGTATCTTTACATAACCATGCATGATTACCGAAGGTGCCTGTGGCATAAATTTTATTATTTAATATATGATCTAAAACAAAATTTTCATATAGATCGCCTTTAAATTTATTCATATAATTATTCATATTAGATGTATATATAGTTATATTATTAATATTATAAGTATATATAATAATATTTTATATAAAGCAATTTTTTTATAAAAAAATAAATTTATTCATCTAAATAGTGTATATATTTAATTCTTCCAGTTGATATAGCTTTAATTAAATCTCCTAATTGAGTATTATAATAAACAATAGAATTAAGATTATAACCATATATTAAAAATAAAAAATCACCCATATCTTCATATGTTAATGGATTTTTAATATATTTACATTTAATAAAATATGTAATATTATCTTTAATAACAACAATATCAGCACCTATATCATGTCTAATATAACAGAAATTTTTCTTATAAATATCAATACCAGCTTTAATTAAAATATCATCAGGTGCATCTTTACATAACCATGCTTGATCATATAATTTATTATTTAATATATGATTCAATATAGAATTTATATATTTATCTTGTCTTAATTTATTTAAATATATATTCATATTAGTTCTATATATAGTTATAATATTAATATTATAATTATATATAATAGTTTATAATTATCAATTTTTTTAAATCAATCAAATACATATGGATTAAAAAAACTCATAATTTTTTCTTATAAAATATTATTTTTATTTTAATTAGTCATAATAATAATTTAATAAATAGTTTTAATAGATTTATTATGTCTATACATTTTGATATTATATATATTAATAAATTTAAATTAATTATATTTTTAAATATATGAAATATCATAATTATGAGGGATTTTAATAATAATCATAGAACAAATATTAGATATATTAGAATCAGTAATAATAAAATCAATAGGAATAAATAGATTATAATAATAATAACCTATATTAAAAGATATTAAATTAGATTATTTATAATCACTTGAGCCCCAAGGTGGATCAAAGAATAAGATATCTTATTTTAATTCATATAATATATTTAACATATTTGTATTATATAATTTAATATTATCATATTGTTACATATTATATTTCAATATATCAAAATTCATCTTATCTAATTCTATACTATTAACTAATTTAAAATTTTAACAAAATAAATTAGTATTACCACCAATACAACTATTAACATCTGTTATAATTATTTAATCTAAATTATTAAAATATTATTTAATTATATCAATTTAATATTTAGATTATTCATAAACAGTAATAGAATAGAGACTAACATTAGTATATCTATATTAAAAATCATCACCAAAAAAAATTTTATTATATTTATTATTTAAATAAACTTCTAAAGTGTTATTATCAATTAAATATTAATTATAAATATTAATCTCCATTTTTTCATTTAATATATTTTGTATAAATATTAAACTAGATAATGAATATTATAATAATGAATTATTTTTGATATCTGATTAAATTTATTTTTAAATTATATTAATTATATCAGTTATAGTATCTCTATTTAATAATAATAACATCTTTCTAGATATATTATTAGTTTAAGTATAATGTTAATTATAAACTTATTAAATTTATTATAATGGTATTTATTAAACACTTATCATCTTATATAAATAATATATAATTATATATTAATGTTTATATAGATTTAATTTGTAATATAATAATATAGTATAAATAAATATGTCTTGTGAAGGTCCATGTTTAGAGCATTGTTATAATAAAAATTTATATGTGTATTTCATATTAGGTGTGTTATTTGCCACAGCCACCCTTCGGTGGATTTATATTTCATATCATATATTGTAAATATAATAAATATGAAGAAGATAAATAAATTAAAATATTTCTATGATGTTAAATAATATTATAAAAATATTAAATTTTCTATAATAAATATATATATGGATTATACAAGACAATATTTTGATTTATTAATTGAAACAACAGAAACTAGAGATTATAATAAATTAAAGAAATGTATTAGAAATATAAAACAAACAGGAGGATTAATAGATCAAACTAAGATGAATGAATTAGTATCAAAAATAGATAATAAAACAGTAAAAGATGCATTAAATAATTTATTTACAAATTTAAATAAAAATAATATAGATAATAATAAAGCAATAAATTTAATAACAACTAATAATAAAAATATATTAGATAAATTAAATGAAATAAAAACAAATATAACAAATATTTTATCAAAAATATCAGGAGATATAAATAATTTATTGAATATTATATCCGGTATTAAAGATTTAGATATTGAACATAATAAAGAAATTAAACAAATATTTGATAATATTCTTAAAATAAATAAAATTAAAGATTCATTAGATACCAAAATTAAACAATTATCACAACAATCACCACAACAAATAGGAGGTGAACAAGATATATTATCAATATATTCAAATCTAAATACAAATATAAATAAATTAAAAGATAATATATTAAAAACAGAATTTAAAACTTTAGTTCAAAATTTATATAATAGTGTTAAAAAAGATGAATTAAAAAAAGAATTAACAGATATGGAGAAGAATATTAATGATTTATTACAAAATTTAAATAATTTATCAGGATCATATGGTGAGACAGCAGAAGTTTTAAAAGTAATTCAAGGATTAGAATTATCAAGTGATATTAGACAAAAAATAGATGAATTTAATACATCATTCAAAGATATAAATAAAGTTATTAATGAAATAAATGATCAATTAAAAAAATAAATCAATATAATATATTTATATAATAACGAGTAAGCGCGAATGTAATGAGCACGAGTAATTATATAGTATTATTCATCAAATATATTGTTATATAATTATTTATTATGTTATAACGAGTAAGCGTGAATGTAATGAACACGAGTAATTATATAGTATTATTCATCAAATATATTGTTATATGATTATTCATCAAATATATTGTTATATAATTATTCATCAAATATATTGTTATATAATTATTTATTATGTTATAACTCGTGTTCATTACATTCACGCTTACTCGTTATTATATGATTATTCATCAAATATATTGTTATATAATTATTCATCAAATATATTGTTATATAATTATTTATTATGTTATAACTCGTGTTCATTACATTCACGCTTACTCGTTATTATATGATTATTCATCAAATATATTGTTATATGATTATTCATCAAATATATTGTTATATAATTATTCATTATGTTATAACTCGTGCTCATTACATTCGCGCTTACTCGTTTATTTATTTAATCTCATATAATATTGTTAAATAAATAAAATAATATAATATATTTATATAATGGATCAAAATAATGATTATATAAATATAATAAATAAATATAAGAAGAAGATAAATTATAAAGGATTGAAATTAGAAAAAATAATAGAAAATATAAATAAATCGAAAATAGAGGAATATAATAAAAATAATAGAAATATGATGATGTATAGAAATTATGAAATATTATTAAATAGATTATTAAATGAGAATAATATATTAAATAAGGATATAAAAGGTGTAATATCAGTAATACAAATAATAAAACAAATAATAGAATCAATATATAAGAATGAAAAAATAGAAGAGAATAATAAAGAGATATTAGAAATAATAAATAGAATAAATGATACAATAAAATTATATAAATAAATTAATTCATATGATATAATATCAAATAATATTCAGCTTTATTGATATATCTAATTAATTTTTCTTTAGTTTTATCATCAATATCATTTTTAGAGAATTTATAGATTTTTTTAATTTTACGAATATATTTATCTAATAAAGATCTATAATATTCTTTATAATTGTTCATAAATATATATAAAATAATATAATTTATTATATATTTTTTCATTTAATATTAAAAACTTTAGATAGATTATTAAGTTTATCAATAGTTAAAATATTATCAATATGATCTTTAACAGATTCAATATGACTAATTAAAATAATTTTATCATAATAATTTCTTAAAAAATTAAAGAGAATATCAATATTATTAATATGTTCATTATCGAGAACACTAATACCTTCATCAATAAATATAAAATTAGATTGAGAAATTTTAGCAATACCACTAATAACAATTTTTAATGATAAATCTAAAATAAAAGATTCCATACCACCATATGTATTAACAATTTTACCATCTTTAGTATATGATTTCATAACAATATCATCATTAATTAATTCTAAATTAATATATTTATCAATAAAAATAGTAATAATATCATTAACACGTTTAGAAATAATAGGAAGATATTCTTGTAATAGATATAATTGTAAACCATCTTTACCAATAATATTTTTAATGATATTATATCTAAAATATTCAGTTTTAATAATATCAAATTGAGTAATATCATTTAAAAGAGAATTAAGAAAAGTGGAATTATTATTTTTATCAATTAATAAATTATCTCTATCTAGATTTAATTTTGTAATATCATTTATTAATAATTCATTTGATTTATTTAATTTATCAATTTCAGATAAATTTTTATTAATTATAATTATTGAATCATATAATTGTATTTTATTAGTTAATTCTATATTTTTTTCTTCTAATAATAATTTTTCTTCTAATAATTTTTCATATTTAATTTGTTCTAATTTCATTTTATCATATATATCACATTTACTATTTTTAATATATTTGATCTTATCATTGATCTCTTTAATTTTTTCATTAATATCTTTATTTTTTTCAATAATTAAAGTATTTTCATTTAATATTTGAATAGTTAAATCATAATTATTTTTTTGAT
>Ga0214923_10002380_pt1 | contig 25117 bp, 15 predicted proteins | sample LL1510_MetaG_FD_177993 | JGI IMG/M metagenome (GOLD analysis project Ga0214923, IMG submission 177993) | Freshwater microbial communities from Lake Lanier, Atlanta, Georgia, United States - LL-1510 | ecosystem: Environmental > Aquatic > Freshwater > Lake | place: USA: Georgia | collected...
CTTGAACGCCTTGTGTTCCCTGAACTCCTTGTGTGCCTTGTGTGCCTTGTGTGCCTTGTACTCCCTGTGTACCTTGTGTGCCTTGAATGCCCTGTAGCCCTTGTGTGCCTTGAACACCCTGTGTACCTTGTATACCTTGAACTCCCTGTGTACCTTGTGTACCTTGAACACCCTGTAGCCCTTGTGTGCCTTGAACTCCCTGTGTCCCTTGAACTCCTTGTGTGCCTTGAACACCCTGTAGCCCTTGTGTACCTTGTACTCCCTGTAGCCCTTGTGTACCTTGAACACCCTGTGTACCTTGTATACCTTGAACTCCCTGTGTACCTTGTGTGCCTTGAATGCCTTGCAGTCCTTGTGTGCCTTGAACACCCTGTAGCCCTTGTGTACCTTGAACACCCTGTAGCCCTTGTGTACCTTGTACTCCCTGTAGCCCTTGTGTACCTTGAACACCCTGTGTACCTTGTATACCTTGAACTCCCTGTGTACCTTGTGTGCCTTGAATGCCTTGCAGTCCTTGTGTACCTTGAACGCCTTGTAGTCCTTGTGTACCTTGAACGCCTTGTGTTCCTTGCGTTCCCTGAACTCCTTGAACGCCTTGTGTTCCCTGAACTCCTTGTGTGCCTTGTGTGCCTTGTGTGCCTTGTACTCCCTGTGTACCTTGTGTGCCTTGAATGCCCTGTAGCCCTTGTGTGCCTTGAACACCCTGTGTACCCTGAACTCCCTGTAGCCCTTGTGTACCTTGAACACCCTGTAGCCCTTGTATGCCTTGAACACCCTGTGTACCCTGAACTCCCTGTGTACCTTGAACACCCTGTAGCCCTTGTGTACCTTGAACTCCCTGTGTACCCTGAACTCCCTGTGTACCTTGTGTACCTTGAACACCCTGTAGCCCTTGTGTGCCTTGAACACCCTGTGTACCCTGAACTCCCTGTGTACCTTGAACACCCTGTAGCCCTTGTGTACCTTGAACTCCCTGTGTACCCTGAACTCCCTGTGTACCTTGAACTCCCTGTGTACCTTGAACTCCCTGTGTTCCCTGTGTTCCTTGTGTTCCTTGTATACCCTGTGTTCCTTGTATACCTTGTATACCTTGAACTCCTTGTGTACCTTGAACTCCTTGTACGCCTTGTGTACCCTGAACGCCTTGAGTGCCTTGTACACCTTGTAAACCTTGTAGGCCTTGTGTACCCTGAACTCCCTGTGTACCTTGTGTACCTTGTATTCCTTGTAGGCCCTGTGTACCCTGTGTACCTTGTACGCCTTGTGTTCCCTGAACTCCTTGTAGTCCTTGTAGTCCTTGACCACCACCTCCACCACTTAATCCAACTGTACCAATATAACGATAACCAACTACATAAATTACTTTCCCTGATGTCAATGCAGCCGGTATAGTATTACCAATGAAATTTAAAACACCAGATTGATAATTAAACCAATATTCACCTGTTCCGCCTGATCCTGCATCAAAAATCTGTGTACCTGTTATTTGAGGATTTGCAACCCCTGGGTTATCAACATATGTTTTTACTAAATAAGTAGATCCAAATTCTTGTGGAATCCAATATGTTAAGTTAGTAAGCCATGTCGGATAAATTCCTCCAATTGGCACTGTTGTTGTATCAGCGACGCATTCAATTGCATTAACACCTACATATTCTTCTACAATATCTACAACTGGTGCTGCTATATTTGGAATTTGATCTGCATCTATCCAAACAGTATCTCCTCTTATTAGTAAAGGACTTGGAATAGATTCATTACTTGGACTCTTGTTTGCTTCTGTGTCAGTCTTTGTAACACCAAACGCCTGTTTATAAAGTAGGTCTAATTTTTGACTTTGAGAAATTGACATTACGTATATTCCTTAATTGCTTGCTGCTGTTAAACTAAATGCTGTAATACTTTGACCACTTGTTAATTTTATACGGACATATAATTCATTAGTTACTGTACTAGACGAACTTACAGTACCCAAGGTAGCTGTGATTGCCTTATTTGTTTGTGCTGAGTTCAATGGGGCAACTCCACCTAATGCACAACCATTACTTCCATTACCTCCTGCTCCTGTGTTCGCTCCAGGAATACCAGCACCAGCATATGCTATGCTTAAATCTAACCATCCATTTAAGGTTGATGTAGAATCAATTACACTTCCTGGTAATGCTATCCATAGTCCTGCTAATGTACCTGTCCATTTAAAATCAAATTTTGACAATGAAGTTCTTACAAATTTAAATGTAAAGTATTGTGAACCACCTCTACCACTGCTTAGATTTGGTCCAATTGGTAAATAACCTGTACTATAATTTGTGATATCATGCTTCAATATTGCTGCTACGATTGTAGCATCATAAGTTTGTAATGGTCCTGTTTGACTATTAAAAGCAGTAGCGTTAGCACTAAATGTAGGTGTATCCGTAGATCCTGGATTGTTTATTCTAAATGCAAGTCCTGATCCTATACCAACTGTACCTGTTATTACAATATTTGTTTCTTCCATTGTACTAGAAGTTCCTGTTTTGTAAAGAACATTAGCTCCTGGAGATAATGATTGAGTACCTGCATTGTAACTATTATTAGCTGTTACACTAGGACTACCCGAACTTGCCCCAAATCCACTTGTTACATTAGCAGTGGTAGAAACAGCTTGTGTACCTGAACTTACATATAAATTTTGTGCAAGTGGTGTTGTAACTCCTGCTGATGCATATGTAACACTGGAAGGAGCAGAAAATGCACCACCCGCTGTGCCTGTTATAAATGTGTCACTTGTAGGATACATATTGCCACTTAAACGATTAACTTCAAAATTAGCAATAAACTGATTTGTATTTGGATAATGTGGTACAGTGCTTGAATATAAGTAAGTTGGAGAACCGGGAGCTGTAAAACTAACATTGCTAAATGCAGGAGTTCCAGGTGCGCTACTATCATAGTACCAATATGGGATATTAGTATTACTTGTAGCACTATCTGCAATTTTAACTTCATTCCATCCTTCAGTTACCGTACCACTTGCTCTACTAGAAAATACTGACCAAAATCCTGCAGTTATGTTTGCATTGGCTACACTGTAATCATAGTTGTTAAAAATAATTAAATTACTATATGTCCCATTTCCATTAAGTGCTGTTGTTAGAGTCCTGTTACCTGCATCGGAACCATTTAAAAATACAGTGATTGTTCCCTGATCCCCTGGACCAACATTTGCAATGTTCGAGGTTGAATAAGATCCTGCTCTACGAACTGTTGTGACTGTTGTGCCTCCTGCTACGTTTTTGTTGGCTCCTGGAGTATTGTCAGTTTGCGTAAAATTTGCCATACGGTAAGTTGACAAACTTGAAATTGAAAGAGTTTGTCCACCTGGAAAATTGGTTGGACTAGGAGGTACAAGTTTACCTAAAATGTTATTTAGTTGTGCTATGGCATTAGACACACTTGAACTATTTGACAAAGTTACAGCGTTTGAAATTAAATTACCTTGTGTTGGATCTCCTAATTGTATATTTGTTGCCCCACCTGATGTATTTGGTATATAAACTCCTGTTTCTGCCACTGTCATAATATTAGCAACTCCATTTGCCGCAAAAGTTATATTTCCATCAGTACTAGCAATGTTGACGTTACTATTTCCATTGCTAATACTAGCTCCACCTCCACCACCTGTTGATTCAAATGTAATACTTTGCGGATTAGAATTTGGATCTGTAGTGATTATAATACCATTACCAGCAATAAATTCAACTGTATCTTCACCCACAGCAACAAGACTTGGTTGTCCGTTAACCTCCCATGTTTTAAAGGTACTTCCAAGAGAAACAACCACATTACCATTAGCTAAATCAGTAACATTAAATCCAGTATCTGTATCAAAAAATAATCCTGTAACATTTGATATTGTATTAGTTAAATTACCTCCTGTGATGTTACTTTGACTAACTGTTAGCCCTTGTAAACTTATTGGAGATAATCCTTGTAAATATGTACCATTACCAAATAAATAATTTGCTGATAAATTACCACTTAAATTTGCTGTATTACCAGAAAATTCACTATTAACCAATAACTTTTCTGTAACAATTGTGCTATTAGCTTGATCTCCTTCTACTGCAAAAGTACTCCCTTCAGGCGAACTTAGGGTAAGAGCATTTCCATTTGCAGAAATTGTAGCGTTACCAATATAAATTGTAGAATTTGAAAGATATAGATCCTTCCATCTTAAAGTATTAGATCCTAGGTCATATGTAATATCGGCATTTGGAATAAGGTTACTACCTACATTGCCTAAAACGTTTATATTTTGTAGTGATAAAATTTGAGTATTTTTATCAAATGTTAAGAATGATGATCCTGCTAAATTACCATCGTCATTAAATTGTACTTGGGTATTTGAACCACCTATTGCAGGTATTGTTCCTTGTGTTCCTTGTACGCCCTGTGTTCCTTTTTCTCCTTGCAGTCCTTGAACACCCTGTGTTCCTTGTACTCCTTGTAGTCCAAAAATACCTTGTGAACCTTGTGAACCTTGTATACCTTGTGATCCTTGTAGTCCTTGAGCACTCATTAATGCCCAAAAATCTGTATTAATTACACCTGGACTAAACTCTGGTACTTCACCACCGAACGGCCCAAACGGAGGATCTGGTTGTAAAGGGTAAACAGCAATAAAAGCACTACCATTATAAAAAACTACGTCATTTAATCTATAAATTGTCTCCGAGTCATATTCACCTTTCCATACAAAACCTATACCCAAAGAACCTTGTATACCTTGTATACCTTGTATACCTTGTATACCTTGTATACCTTGTATACCTTGTATACCATAAGATCCCTGAACTCCCTGAATACCTTGCAAACTTTGTGTACCCTGTATCCCTTGAATGCCTTGGACACCTTGAACACCTGGTATACCTATCGTCCCTTGTATACCTTGTATACCTTGTATACCTTGTATACCTTGAACACCCTGTATACCTAAATCACCTTGTATACCTTGACTACCTTGTATACCCTGAACACCTTGTGCACCTTGAAAACCTTGAAAACCCTGTATACCTAAATCACCTTGTATACCTTGACTACCTTGTATACCCTGAACACCTTGTGCACCTTGAAAACCTTGAAAACCTTGTGTACCTAAAATTCCTTGTATACCTTGACTTCCTTGTATTCCTTGTATTCCTTGTATTCCTTGTGTACCTTGTATTCCTTGTGTACCCTGAACGCCTTTTGTACCTTGAACACCTTGTATGCCTTGTAGTCCTTGTATGCCTTGAACGCCTTGTATACCTAGAGAGCCTTGTAATCCGTGTACACCTTGTATGCCTTGTAGTCCTTGTATGCCTTGAACGCCTTGTATACCTAGAGAGCCTTGTAATCCGTGTACACCTTGTATGCCTTGTAGTCCTTGTGTGCCTTGTAGTCCTTGTGTGCCTTGAACACCTTGTATACCTAGAGAGCCTTGTATGCCTTGTACACCTTGTACACCTTGTACACCTTGTACACCTTGTACACCTTGTATACCTAGAGAGCCTTGTATGCCTTGTACACCTTGTACACCTTGTACACCTTGTACACCTTGTACACCTTGTACACCTTGTACACCTAGAGAGCCTTGTATGCCTTGTACACCTTGTACACCCTGTAATCCCTGTACGCCTTGTACACCTTGTACACCTTGTATGCCAAGAGAACCTTGTACGCCTTGTACGCCTTGTCCTGCAAATGCTCCGTCCAACCCTTGTATACCCTGAACACCTTGCACTCCATTTGTGCCTTGCATACCCTGCGTACCATCAATACCTTCACTGCCTTGATTTCCTTGTATACCCTGAACACCTTGTATACCTATTCCAATTATACCTTGAAATCCTTGAGTACCTTGTATTCCTTGTGTACCCTGTGTTCCGCCAGGAATGAAGGGATCTCCATTAGCATAGAAATAATTATTTCCATAAATATTAACTGCCGTTACGTTACCTGTGGTATTAACGTTTGTAATAATATTTCCATTGGCATCAGCTACAGGAACAGGTGGTATTCCAACACTAAATCCGCCAGGTGCATTAAATGGATCAGATGACATAATAAAAGGTCCTTACTTTGTATTTATCTACTTTTTAATATATTAAATGTGGAAAAAAGATCCATTAATATCTTTTTTCCATGTCTAAATAATTGATGTTATTAAGACAACCTAGACGTAAGCTTTGCCAATTATGTAATATTTCATTGGTAAAACCTAACGGAAAAAGTAAACATGGCTTTCAAAAATGGCACAAATATTGTGCAAGTTGTGCTAAAGGAAAATACAACGAAAACTATAGTTTTTTACATACTAAAAAAACAAAATGTGATAAATGTGGTTTTGTAGCTGAGGATAAATGTCAGTTAAATTTAATATATAAAGATGGTAATAAAAAAAACAAAGAAAAGAATAACATTAAAACATTTTGTGCAAACTGTACACGACTGTACAATAAAAAATTAAAAGACAAATCAAAGTCTATCTTAAATATTACTACTGACACTGACATTACAATATAAAAAAGCGCACCGAAGTGCGCTTTAATTTGTACACTTTTTTGTACGATTTATTGAAAGGTGAGATTTTGGACCGCAATTTCTCCAACGTAGTCAGCAGCATTACCGAATGATGATGCTGTATTTGTTAACTCGATATAACCATAACGAGTCATAAAGCTAACTACTGGCTCGAATGTGCTTGGATCTAGAACAACACCACTGCTCATCAATGGAATGTATGGGCAATAGAATGCTGCTGCATCTGTCTCACTTGAACCTTTGTAACCAACTAGTACTGGCGTTGTGTCTGGAGCATAGCTATCTACAAACACACGCATTGCACCATTCAATGTACCAACAAACTTTGTATTTGTTGGAGCTTCAAATGTACCTTCTGTAGTACGTGCAAATGCTGATGTTGTTGCGCTTTGTAGAACTGTCAATGCTGCGCTTGATACAACTGCCCAGTTACCTGCACCACGACGAGTGCGTTGTGCAATTAGGTTAGCAACACGATTAATTAGAACTGCTAAAGCAGCATGTTCATCACCAACGTATGTAGCTGTACCTGATACTGTTGCTTGGTTGTATGTAAACTCTGTACTTGCTAAAGTACGTAATGATAACAAGATTTCTTGGTCAATTTCAGCAGTAATTTCTTGTGCTAACGCTGCCATGATTTCTGCTTCTACGTCGATACCATGTTGGCTTTGAGCATCTTGTGCTGCTTCGAATGTCCATCTTGCTTGTAACTTACGTGACTTTGCTTCAACAGCTTGTCTTAAGATTTGTACAGAGATTTGCTTACCACCGTTGCCTTCTAAACTTGCTGTATCGTTAGCTGTGTAGCTTGATGTTGAAGATGTCGCTGAAGGTGTACGTGAATAAGCCTGTGCAATCTTGAATGGTGATAATGCTTCTTCACCTGCTGTTACACTTGTTGCTGCTGCTGATGTATCAGTTAATGACTGAGCATAACGAACACGCAATGTGTGAATTTGACCAACTGGTCCTGTCATTGGTTGAACACCAACTAGTTCATTTGCAATAACTGTTGGCATAACACGACGGATCACTGGTAGAATTACACGATTAAGTGTAGCAATATTACCTGCTGTAGTTGTACCAGCACTACTTTCTTGGAGTAGTGATTTGCGAGTGTTTTCTAAAATAACACCCATTGTAGAACGGCGAGTTCCTTTTAAGCCTTCTAACAGGGCGTCTTTGGTCTCGTCCCAACGGCTTTCTAAGAGTACTTTTGACATTTATATTTTCTCCTAATTATGTCTATAAATTAAAGCCCTGCCAAACGCTTAATTTCGATGACGTTATCACGCCCTTCGAATTCTTCTTTTACTTCAATCTTGGCAGATTTATCACCAGTCACTTCTGTTACAAATTTTGATTCTGTTAATGTTGACTTTTCAGTTTTCTTAATAGAACCTTGATTTGTACCTGCATTTAGAACTGCTGGTAAATACTTATCGAAAGCATACTTCAATTTTGGTGTCTGTACGCTTTCTAGTAAGCTCATCATGACTTCTGATTTTTCCTTATTGAGAGGAGCTAGTAAATCATCTAATACTTTCTTTCTCTCATTGGTTTCTTTAATCATGCGAACTTCACGCTCTTTACTCTCAACTAATTTTTTAGATTGGTTGATTAATTTAACTGCTTCTGCTAGTTGTGATTCTTTTTCTTCAAGCTTTGTTAGTAGTTTTCGTGTTTCTGCTTTATCATTAAGATAAGTCACACTAAACTCGCTAGCAAAGGCTTCAAAGAGTTTACGACCAAAGTTGTTTTCTTTGGCAGATTTAATATCTTCTTTTAATTGTGACAATTCACCCTTTAGATGTGATGTAACAATTGTATTAAGTTTGTTTGCGCTTTCTTTTACGAATCTAGATTTAAGTTGTTCTAACTTAGCTCTACCTTCTGCAACTAACTTAACTTTTGCTTCTACAACAGCACGTTTGTCTTGTGCAAATTCTTTAATTTCACGAGCCAACGCATGTACAACAAACTTTTCTAACTTTTGTTGGTTTTCCATTTGAGCCTTACGATCTTGACGTAATTCACGAATTTCTTCGGCTAATTTGGTAACCATAAAGTCATTAAATTTTCTTGCACTTTCTTGTAACTGAACTTTTGCACGAACACGTTCTTCACTAAGTGCTTTACGTTCTTCGTTAAAATCAGCAATCTCTGTTTGTAGACTTTCTGTTATCATCTTATCAAGGGCTTCAACCATCACGCTTCTATCATGCTCATAGCGTTGTGCGAATTCTTCACGTAATTCAGCACGAACTTGTTCACGGGCTTCATTAAGTTTGCCTTCCCAAGCCTCATTGAGTTCCTTGGCTACATCCTCTTTGATTAATCCGCTTTCAAGTAGTGGTTTGATAGCATCAAACATGCTCTTTTCCCCTTTAATTAATTTTGAGGTCCTTGATGAGGCGCATTACTTCCTCTTTCAAGTACTTTTCTACTTTTTTGTCGCCTTTTATTTCCTTACCAATCTCTAAAAGTTTATGACCATATTTCATGTTCATAGCACCTTCATAAATTGCTTTAGGATACGCATTTGGTGCGCTTGGTTGAGCAACAACATCAACAGTGATTATTTCAAAATCACTGACACGGCCGTCTAAATCATTGACATTACCACTGCCTCGACTAGATACGCCAAGTTTTACGCTACTCTCCAACATAGTCTTTACTAATTGACCCATTGGAGTAGGTAGAATCTTTAATTTTCCAAAACCATTTGGCCCGTCCATCCACATACTGGTTATCATATGTGATACTCGATCCAAGTTAATCTTTAAATCATCAGGGTGATCTACTTCCCCTAATACTGAGTAACCTTCGCTAATTTGTTTGTTAAGAGTATCTACAGCGTTTTCTATTTCAGAAACAGGGTAAACACGCTCATTTGCATTACGGACGCCGCCTTGAATGAAAATCCCTTTCATATAAAGGGTTTTCAACTCACCGCCTTCTTCCTTGACACTTTCAACGACCATGTTTGCACGGTCAAATGTCAAAGTTTCCTTGAGATACAAAGCCATTTGCTCTCAGTTCCTTAACTCTTAGCTACTGGACTATGCTTATCAGCAGCACCGTCTTTTGTTACTGGCTTGGGTGTTGATTCGCCTTTCTCTCTAAAATTATCCTTAGCAGGACTATTCTTAAAGTTTCCAGCTCCTTTTACCTGTGTCTCACCTTTGCTATATAAATTACTTGGTCCTTTTGGACTTGTTGGAACACTTTCAGCGGCGCCACTAAATTTCACTGGCTTGCTATCCATTCCTTTTTGACCACTATTGTTTAGGTTTGGACTCTTTGTTTGTACTCCATTGTCACCCATTTTACCATAAGTATTGTACGTAGAACCACCTACTTGTTTAAGGTTGACATTTTCCATCATAGCGACTTCTTCTTCGTCACCCATGTCAGCAACTTCTTCGTCACCCATATCACCCATATCACCCATGTCATCGCCGCCGCCCATTTCAGCTTGGAATTCAGCCATGAGTCTTTCTAACTCATCAACTTTTTCTTCCATGTCAACAACACGATCTTCTAAATCTTCTTCACCGCCCATGTCCATGTCATCTTCATCAGGCTCTAGTTCAATGGTTTCTTCATCATCAATTTCTAGGTCTTCGTCGTCTTCGGCTTCTGACATTTCTTCTTCAGCATTGATTTCATCAAGTAAATCACCTACTTGACCTCCCATGCCTTCTTCCATATCATCTTCCATGCCTTCATGCATAGATTCATCCATCATTTCTTCATCCATGATAGATTCATAAATTTCACGGGACTTTTCAACAATTATTTCATGAAATAATTGTCTTGCTTGATCTTCATTCTCATTGATAATTAAATCAATAAGTTGTTCAAATTTTTTGTTATCCATTATAAATATCTCCTGATTGGAATGGCTTTGTAATAACTATTTAGTTGATAGTTAAAAAAATAGCTCAAAATAGTCTATTTTTTTACGTTTTTGGTAGGATTATAGTGATGGAGCTTCCGATTGCTCTGGTTTAGCACCGTATTGTTCCCTTACTTTTTTCAAATGTTCTTTCTTTTCATAGTTTCTAACATCCATCATTTTACGTAAGGTTCTTATTTGCTTCAATGTTAACTTTGTTTTTCTACTCATTTTCCACATAGGTCTACTGTTATCAGATTTTAAATCTTGATAACCTGCTATCGGAGCATCAAACATTTCATTTAGTAACATAATTGTATTTATCTCACTATATTGGTACTGGAGCACCTGGTGCTCCAGTAGGTGCAGGTGCTACCCCTAGAGTTTCACTCCCTACAGGTCCTGCTACCTCTGCTCCTTGTTCTGCTTCTTCACCTTGTTCAACCTGATCCATTGTATCCTGATCTGCCTGTAAGTCACTAGCACTTACACCTATATTTCTTAAATCATCACCAGTTGGTGTATCTACAATGTCTTTCTTATTTTCTTCATTCCATAACTTTTCATTTTGTTTTATTTCTTCTTCAGTTAATCCTAAAAATCTTTCTAAAGCGAACCGTTTACTAATATAAGGAAAAGCTTCCATAGTAGAAAATGTACCAACTCTTGCTGTATCTAATTCGCTCTGCCTATATGCAGCAAAGTTTTGTGGTGGATTAAAAACTAAACTAAACAATCCACTATCAATATTAAATCCTCGCCATCTTAAAAATAATTTGAATTCTTCATCTAGCTTCATTGCCATATAACTTTGTAGCCGCTCACAATATTGATTAAAACGAAACTCTTGAATCATAGCGGTGCCAACTCTTCCATCACTTAATGGTGTTGTATTATCGTCAGGACCTGTGGGTAAATAACTACTTGGTACACGTAACCCTCTTGCTAAACGATTATTAAAATATTTTAAATCATCTATCTCACCTAAATTTTGCCCACCTGGTAATACTTCAACACTACTGCCACGCCCATCTGCTGTAACAGGAAAGAAATAATCTTCATTCATACTTAATGGATTGTAGGTTGCATCAACAATACTTTGACCACCATACAAACTTGGAATTCTACGCTGGTGTATTTCGTTTTTAATACGTTCTACGAATGCCATAGCTAAATGACTTGGCATATTACCAACATCTATCTTAAACATTCTACGTTCAGGAGCACGTTGCACACGATAAATTAATACCGCATCTTCCAATAATTCTTTTTGTTTATAAACTTTAAAAATGTTTTCTAAAATACTTTGACCAAATGGCCAAAATCTATCTAACCCTTCAGTCAAACTTAAATGCAATATATGTTTTGCATCAATCGCACTTTCGCTTTGTCCCAATGTAAAACGACTTCCTGTTGTATTATATGGCATTGCTGGTACAGTATATGGAGTATTTGTTCCTCCACCAGTGCCACCTAATCCAGTAGCAGGATTTGCTGCAAAATCTGTATTAGTTTTTTGAGCAACACTTAAATTTTGTAAATTGATATTGATATCTTTTAAAACATATTGTTCGGGTTTTTTTCCTTCACTTTCATTTACAATAACTTTAATTACCTTTACCATATCTACCCAATAAAGTTTAAAATTTTCAGGATCACGAACAAATACTTGATCTCCGTATTTTATAACATTTCGAAATATTTTAAAAATACGGTTATCAAATTCATTGAGTTTACACCATTGCTGTAACTGAGTTTTTAAAAGTTCAACTTCATGTGGTGTTGGTTCATCTTTAAAATCAAAACTAAATGGAGTTTTATTGTGTTCATTTTTTTGTGTGCTAAACTCTGAAATTATATCTAAACATGCATTTATTTCAGCATCAACGTCCATCATTTCATATTGGTTATATCTTTCAATACGATTTGGGTGCCCTGTATATACTTCAGGCAATCGACTCATGTAATTTTTATAACCAAATTCAGTATTATTCCAACCACCTGTCGGTAAATTATTAGTGCCGATATTATTCCAAGCACCATTGTTGCTATTAGCTCCTGAAATAGGGCTACTGACACCACTTTTGTTTAGGAATTTTTTCTTATAAGTCATATTATAGAGTATTTATATCAAGTTCTTGAATATGTAACAAGTTTATTTTGCAAATCATTACTAGTTCCTAATGCTTCAATCATTGTATCTAATTTGACCGCTATCATATCCATCATTTGAACGTTCATTGCTTGTATATCTCTAATTAAATTAGATGGTTGTGTTGTTGTATCAATCGCAGGAATTTCTTTCTCAGTTCCTGGAGGAGCAGTTAACATTTTAGCTAACATTGAATTTGGATCATACGGAGCTACTATTTCATTACCATGTAATTCAACGGGGTAACCTGCCATTGGTCCAGAAAATATCCCACCAAATTCAGCTTTAGGTAATTCAAAATGTACGGGATCATTTGGAACAGTTTGAAATAATCCTTGTTGATTCATTGCAGAAACGGCTGCAGGATCGCTATAATTTTGAATATCGACAGCTAACCCTCTTTCATGTTTACTTGTTCCTGGTTTAGCAATTGCCATTCCTGAGGGACCTCGTCCAGGTCTTCCTGCATCTACTGACTCTTGATATAGTCTTTTTTGATCTTCTCCATCTCTTTTTGCGCTATTAATTTGTAATTTTTTACCTGTAGCTGAGGCATACATTTTGGCTGCTTCAATTACTCTATTTTCTACACTATCCTGTAAACCTTCAAAATTTTCTTTGCTTCCTGAGGCTCCACCAAATGCTAAAATTTTATCAATAGAATCTACACTAACTCCCCCACCAGATAAATCTCGACTTGCAAAACCTTGTGCCAAACTTGCACGTTTTTGTGCTTCAGCACCACCTCCTGCGAAACCAACAGCCTTGTTTACAGCATTTATATCAGTTAAATCTACTCCACGCTTTTCTTTATCTGCAAAATAAGCAGCAGCGAGACTTGAAGCTACCTGTGGGTCATTAGCTAAGTCAGGATTTTCTACTAAATTAACACCAATCATTTTACCATATTTTTCGTAATTAGATTTTCCTGTAAGTTGTATTAGTCCTCTACCGCGATATTTGTACCCTTCATCCGCAGCATTACCCATTCTACCACCATATAATAAATTACCAACTGCTTCTGGTCCTTTTTCAACAACGGCTTTAGCTTCCTCCATACTTTTAAATCGTACTTTATTTTTAGTTTGTTCTGGTCCATAAAGGTCATAAAGGTTTTTTGCAGAATATTTCCCTACATCTTCACTTTGTGCTTTAAATCCAGATTCAGCCTGAACCTGTGCCATTATATTACTAACTTTTGCAGTACCTGTAATGCCCTGTTTTTTAAGTTCATCTATTAAATTTTTATGTTGCTCACCTACACCTAATTTTATTCCTTCACCTATTTTTACACCAGGAGTAATACCAGTTCCAGATGTTTTTCCAGCCGTTATTCCAGTTCCTTGTATTGTGTCTGCTACAGTATCCTTGTCTTTTTGTTGTACTGTTCCTTCTGAAAGTTTAATTTTAATGTTTGAAGAAAATTTACCTAAATCAATACTTGCTAACTTAAATGCATTTGACATAACATCTGTAGCAGACTGAAGATTTTTTATTTTTTCATTTTCTTCTTCTTTTGTTTCAATTTGTTCCTTAGTCAAAGCTTCCCATTTTGTTAATGAAGCTGTTAATTTACTTAGAATATTTTCAGTTTTTTCTAATTCCTCATTTAATTTTTCTTCACTTTCAAATCTTTCATTGTCTAATATATTTGATAATTTAGGCATTTGCATTTCTACAGGAATTTTATTTCCATTTGGTAAAGGTACAACAGCTTCAGGACCTGCCTCTCCTGCCAAACTTGGGCCTGTGGTGACTCCTCCTTTTGCCATTTTAGGCATTTTTTCTTTTGCTTTATCAAATTGTGCTCTATTTGCGTCATATTCTTCTTTAGTAGCAGGTTGACCATTAACTTCATAATAACGACCACTTTTAGATTTTGGTTCTTTAGAAAATTCCACACTAGATGTTTGCTTCTCTCTTTCAGGTTCTACTGCTTGTGTTTTTTTAGCAGGTTGACCATTAACTTCATAATAACGACCACTTTTAGATTTTGGTTCTTTAGAAGATTCCACACTAGGTGTTTGCTTCTCTCTTTCAGGCTTTGGTTCTTTAGAAGATTCCACACTAGGTGTTTGCTTCTCTCTTTCAGGCTTTGGTTCTTTAGAAGATTCCACACTAGGTGTTTGCTTCTCTCTTTCAGGTTCTACTGCTTGTGTTTTTTTAGCAGTTTCTACCTTCTTAGTTTCTTTTTCTGCTGTCCCTGCTGCTACTTCACCTATTTTCTTACCAGCAAATCCACCTATAGCCTCACCTATCTTAGTACCTGCTAGTCCTCCTAATGCAGCACCTATTATACCACCTACTGCGGTGCCTAATACTGGTACAGCACTACCCAATGCTGCCCCCAATGCTGCACCTTTTAAAGCGCCTGCTACACCACCTACTGCTTCTCCTGTCCCTGCACCTATAGCCTCACCTTTTTTAGCAGTGGCTTCCTGTTTTGTAATTTTACCTTCTTTTTCTTCTTCCTCAGCCTTTTTATAACCTGTATATGCAGTATAGCCACCTGATACCACTGCTCCAACAGCGGCCGCAGGTCCTGCTAATTTTCCTAATGTACTAGTTGCTGCTTTTGCAGCATTTCCTATTCCGCTTGACGAGGACGCTGCACCTTTTATTGCCTCTTTACCAACTTCCCCAACCTTAGCCGCTTTATCAGCCATACCAGGTAAGGCTGAACCTGACATTTTTGTTATGGCTAATTTAGTTAATGCATAAGTTGCTGCTGTTGCTGCTGCCGTTAATGCAGCCGCAGCCATTGCTGATCCATTAACACTACCTGTAAATGGATTTAGTGCATTTACTGCTTCGTCTAATGCACCACGTAATTTTCTTTCAACAGATTCTCTTTCAGCAGCCATATCAACTGCTTTTTGTCCCTCTTTACCTGCTTCCTTAGTTTTCTTAATTTCGTCTTCATTTTGTGCTAATTTTTTGATAAATGCTTTTTGTTCTTCTTCACTCGCATATTTTGCATATTGAGCAGCAGTTTGTCTCATTTTGACATCTTGTCCAAATGTGTTTTGTAAATCTTTACTTGCTGAACCATATGCATATGCTGCTTCGCCAAAATCTTTAGCAAATTTATTAGCAGAATTTACCTGAGCACCTAATAACTCACCAGATTGATTAACGCCTTTGTTTAGGTTTGATCCCATTTTAACAATGTCAATACCTGCCATTTGTAATTTGGCATTATTTTCTGTTAATACTACACCATTTTTATTACTGATGCTTTCTAATACAGCAGTGGCATTAGCCGCGCTCATAGTATTTTTTGCTAATATTGCGAACTCTTCTTTGGCCTTTACTGTTTGATCTATTTGACTTGCCTGAGCCTGTAGTTGTCTTTTTCGTACCTGATCCGTTTCTTGGTCTGCTTGTTTTAAAAGTGATAGTCTTTCTTGCTCCATTGCAAACTTATAGGCATTAAAGTTTTCATTTGCATTGGCAAAATCAATTGCTTCTTGTTGTTGTTTTAGACTAGTATTTGTTAACTCGGCTAAGGCAAGTAGACTATCAATATATTGTAAGCTTGCTTTCTGAAGTTCTTGTGGACTTTTTGTGATTTGCCTACCAGCATCCAACTGCTGTTTAAGGTATGTATTTTGAGCTTCCATTAATTCGTCTTGTGTGAAACCCAATCTTCTGTATTGTTTTAATTGCTCATCACCTACCGCTACAAATTTACTAAATGCTTTTACACCTTCTGTCGTACCAGTTCCTAAAGCTGCTAAATTTTGTCCTGCATCTTTTGCACCTTTTGTAAAACTACCCAAAGTTTGCGAACTAAAACCTGCTTCTTTACCTAATTTAAAAATACCATCTGCTGTAAGACCTACTGCACCTCCAAGTTTACTTAAATCATCGTAACCTTTTATAACTGCATCTGTCTGTTTTAAAACTGCTCCTGCTAAAGCTCCGATAGCGGTTGAAACTAATCCAACTGCTTTTCCTAAAGGTCCAAACTGACTGGCTACGTCACTTATTGCTCCTGTTAAACTTTTTATACCACCTTCATATTTGCTAAAACTATTTGTGGTATCAGTTATAGCAGAACCAAACTGTTTTAAGGCAGAAATAGACTGAGTTTGTGCGGATTTAAATGCTTTTTCACGCTCAACTGCTTGTTCACGTAATTCATTTTCTTCATCTATAGTGTGTGATAAATCTTGTGAAGCTTTGCTTAGTTTACCTTGAACTTGTAATTGATCTCTTAATGACCTATTACTGGCTAAGGTAATGGCGTTCATATTACCTATTTCTTCACTTAGTCTTCTTAATGTTTCTGCTAATTCATCATTTATTTCTGCCATAGGTTTCGTCCAATAAATACTACTAGTATTTATTACCCAAAATAATTGATTCTACAAAGGAAATTTATGTCAATTGAAAACAACCCATTACGTCAATATTTTAGAAGACCTGCTGTATTTGTAAAATTACCAAGTGGTGGAAAAAATTACCCTCTCGGAGTTATTGATTTACCTGAATCAGGAGAGGTTGCTGTATTTCCCATGACAGCAATAGATGAGATTACCACAAAAACACCTGATGCTTTATTCAATGGTACAGCAGTAGTAGAACTGATTAAAAGTTGTATTCCTTCTATTAAAAATCCATGGCTAATTAATAGTAACGATCTAGATGCAATATTAATTGCTATAAAATCAGCAAGTGGAGGTAATGAATTAGAAATTGAATCTCAATGCCCCAGTTGTGAAAATATAAGCGATTATACAATTAATTTAATTCAAATATTAGGTAACATGAAGGCAGGAGACTACGATAAACTTTTACCATTAGGTGAACTTCAAATTAAATTTAAACCTTTATCATATAAAGAAATGAATGAAGCAAGTTTAGGACAATTTGAGGTACAAAGATCCTTTGTAGAAATTGAAAATGAACCTGATCAAGAAGTCAAAAATAAAAAAGGACAGGAAGCATTAAAAAAAGTTACAGAACTTACAATGAAAATTCTCAGTAAAGCTATAGAATATGTAAAAACACCGAATACCCAAGTTAAGGATGAAAATTTTATTTTTGATTATTTAAAAAATTGTGATAAAAATAATTTTGTTACAATTAGAGATTATCATGCAGAATTAAAGGCTAAAACAGAATTACCTCCATTAAACATAAAATGCCCTAGTTGTAGCCATGAATATAAACAACCATTTACTTTAAACGCTACAGATTTTTTCGGTTAAGGCTTCTGCGTCTTAGCCCTCAGGAAATACAGAAGCTTATAGACGGTTACGAGAAAGAGGTGCGGAGTATTAAGAAAAACGCATTGACCATGGCTTGGTATATGAGAGGTGGTGCAAGTTATGTTGACATATTAAATATGTCTGTGGCAGAAAGAAAATCGATTAATGAAATTATCGATAGTAATCTTGAAGTTACTAAGAAATCACAATTACCTTTCTTCTAAAGACGAACTTCGTTCGTCTAAGCCCTCACTTCGTTCGGTCTTGTTTTTTTATTATTTACTTTTTAATATTGCCGCTAGGATGTCCATGGTAGTGCTATTCAGCACTACCAAAATTGATTTGCCATGCCCATCAATCCATGTTGTCTTTGCCAATTCATATAGCCTTACTGCTTATGTATCCTACCGGTTGCCCTATAAAGTTTATGGCCTGTAGTGAAGCTAATGTCCTTAGACATTTCTTCGGCAACGCACATCCTATAACATCAAGACAAAATAGCTATAGGCTTGTTGAGTGTTCGCTTTGTCGATTGCACTCTCGGTATTTTGAGGATAATCCCCCTACTCCAGTTCCGTCGGCACAGCACTACCTGTACTTCCTCAAGGAGGGTCGAAGAACTCCGACCAAACAAATTTTTATACGTTAATTGTTAAAATGTTTTCTTTTTTTACTGACATAGTGTCTGTTGGTGCTGAATATGCTTTAAGAAGGTCTTTGTTGTTTTTAAAAAAGTCATTAAACTCAATAATTAGCCAATCGCCGAATTTACTTGAATAATACATAAAATTATCAGTGACCCATGTTGGACCACATTTAACAGCTACAAACTTACCCTTACGATTAAATTTCATAAACAGTATACTTATATCGTTTGGTTCAGCTACAGCCATCATTTGTTCAATCCAATTATCTAATACTTTACAGTCTCCTGCTATTACTTGATGAAAAGGAAAGTCATTATAACTTTTGCATTCTGCGTTGAATCTAGGAAAACTTTGTCCAGGTACAATATCTCCTTTGAATGATCGAACCTGTCCCTCGTGTAAAAATTCTTTACGAGTTTGGTTCTTGCCGCCCACATACGCACCACTACCTGGGGCACGAATAAAACTTTCTTGGTATATCTCCGATAAGAAGTTTGCTACTTCACGCTCAAAACTTGAGCCTTTTTTCTTTTGTGGACTTGGCATATCTTTATATATCATAATTTTGTAACAAAAAAATTATTCCACATCTACGCTTGTGCTATAGGAAGTAAATCCTTTTTCTTTTATTACTTTTAATACATTTGGAACACGCCCAGCTAATTCTTCACGATGGCTAACTAACCAAATGCTTTTATGACGGCGTCTACTCATGTCTTTTAATATTGCTATACTATTTTCTACACCCATCGTATCTAATCCACTGTCAATTAATTCATCTATAAACAATGTATTGATAGGAGCGTAAAGATTTTCCCATACATCTCTAAAAGCAAAACTTAAACCCAAAATTAATCTATTACGCTCACCTCTACTTAAATTATCAAAATCAAGTTCACGACCTAACTCGGTAATTTCAACTTGTAAATCATTTTTAAATACAACTTGATGTGGTAATCCAATCTTATCTAAGTAATGTGTTAACCTTGAATTTAAATAACTTAAGTTTTGATCTATAATCTTTTTACGAACAAAGCTATCTTTACTTGTTAACATATCAAGCAAAAACTTTTGATGTTCCATTATTCTTGTTAATTGATTAATTTTTTCAAAATCAATTTCTTGTAGTGCTTTATTCTCCATTTCAGTAATTTGTTCTGAATATGGATCAGTCTCATTTGTTTTAATTTCAATTAGTTTTATAACATTTTCAATTTGACTGCTGTGCTTTACTGCCTCAGCCTCAGTTTTGTAATGTGTAATTGGTTTTTTAATAACCGTAACAGGGCTAGCAACCATTTGATTTAATTGAAACTTATAGTCATCTAGTAAATTTTTACTTTCAGTCAATAAATTAAATTTATTTTCTAAAACTTTTCTATGTTGTTCATCATGAAATTCTTGGCCACAAGCATAACATTTATGGTCTTTTAATGAATCTACCTCAGCAACTAGTTTGTTATAGTTTTTATCCTCTTTAGTTATATCTTTTCTTAAAGAATCAATTTTACTATCATTTGCATTTTTTAAAAGTATTTGATTATTGTAGGTAATTAAATCTTTGTGTAATTGTAGTTCTTTATCAATATCAATTTGTGATAAATTATCGTATTCAATTGCTAAGTTTTCAAGTTCTTCATTGTGTTTTGTAGTCCAAAGCTTTTGTCTACGTATTAAACTTTCAATTTGTTCTTTTACACGCTTATTTGCTTCTTCAATAGCTTTAACACGAAATTCTTCTTGTTGAATATTGTCTTTACTTTGACGAATCAAATCCTTAACAACTTCTGCCTTTTCAGACAATAATGTAATACCAAGTAATTGTTCAATAATTGATCTTTGATCGTTTGCTTTAAGTGCTAAGAAAGGTTCACTGTAAGTATTAAGGGCGACAATGTGCCGAAACATATCAACAGACATATTAATAGTGCGTTCAATGAAACCTTGTGTTTCTTTGTTTTCACCTTGTGCATCATCCTGACCTTTCTGTAACTTATCGTCAACATAAAATTTCAAAATATTAGGTTTGCGTCCACGCTCAATTTTATAGTTAGTACCATTTACATTAAAATCTAATGTAACTAACATACTTTTTGCATTAGTACGATTTACTAAATTGTCTTTACGTATATTATTTATAGGTACACCAAAAAGTGCATAACACAATCCTTGGATAAGAGTTGTTTTACCAGTACCATTTCTAGCACCATCACCACCTAAATCAAGGTTTTCGCCTAAAATTAGTGTGAGTTCTTTTCTATCAAAATTTACTGCTTGTGTAACCTGCCCAATACTTAGAAAGTTACGCAGGGTAATATTTTTAAGTGTTATCATAGTGTGTTATAAATGTCTAAAAGCAATTTTTTGTCAAAGCCTTGGCTTTCAATTGCATTAATCTGATCAACAATAATTTGGTCTACACTTTCAAACTTTAAACCTTCAAAATTACCTTGGTCTATATTTTCTAGTTTCATTGGAATTAATGTCATTTCACGTAGTTTGTATTCTGGTATAAATGTTTCACGCAAGAAATTGGCTTCTTCATAACTTATATCAATATCAAGGTGTACTCTAACATGGCTATCAATCAATAGCAATCCTTGTGGGTTTTCTAAAATATCACTAAGTTTGTGTACACGATATACAGGCTGACGTGGCCAACTATGAAAAGTTGGTTCTGCATTCCATTCTAATATCATCATACCACGTGCATCATCTCCTGCATCAGCATAATTATGAGGGAATGCATTTCCCATATACCAAATATTTTTACGTGCTTGACGCTTGTGAAAATGTCCACTGAATACTTTTTCGAAATTACCAAAATGTTCTTCGTTTATTTCACCATGATCAGGCATTTCTACCATTGCGTTCATATAAAAACGTGGTAATTCTAAATGTCCAAATAGATATTTGCTTGACATTTTTTTGATTTTCTTATAATCATCTTGTACTAACCAAGGCAGTATGATTACATCATCTTTTTTAAAGAAGTCATTGATGATGTGAACGTTTGGTAAATGTTTAGCCCATTCTACGCTATGAATGTCACGACGGTCACGATAGTATAGGTCATGATTACCTGGTATAAAATATACCATGTCAAAATTTTGACTTAATTTTTCTAGTCCACGTAAACCAAATTGCAATGTTTGTATATTGATACTAGCACGATGATGGTTATAATCACCTAAGAAAAAACAAGTTTCACAATTCTCTTTTTTTGCTTTTTCTATGAACCAATTTACAAAATTGTCACAGTCTATGTTATGTTGTAAACTATTTGATTTAAGACCATAATGTATATCTGTAAAAAATGCTGCCTTTTTAAATAAGTTTGCCATGCAATACTATATGATATAATACCAAGTCAATCAAGTTAAATGGATTAACTTTCTTCAAGCCAAGCTTTCCCTGTGCCCTGATTCATTCTTGAATAACTTGGGTTAAGACCATTCATTTCTAAGATATCATCACGTATATTTTGATTACGTTTTTCTGTGTTTAGAACTCTACAAAAACTATTAGTAATAGCTGCTGTATAATATGCGAATGGGTTTTGTGATTTAGCTTCATTGAAGCGTAGTCCAACATAAGTTAATTGTAGTATTGCACTATTACGCATTTCATCGTTATATGTATAGCCACGCCAATTGAATTTCATAGCATATTTTTCACATAACTTGATATACATACTTGCCAATGTATTTGTTATATTACCATGATCTTTACTAAAATGTCCACGTTTTAAACCGCCAACCCAATGGCTTTTACCTACGCAAATAAAAGTATTTGTGTTATCTATTTTAAAATGTTGGAAAGGTGGGAAATTAACTTTGGTATGAACCATATCATCTACTTCATTTTGTGTACTTGGGTCTTCCAAATCAATAAATCTTTCTTCTTCTAAATCATCAAAATCCATTATATCTATTGCTGTTTTTTTCTTTGTAATTTTTCTAGGTAATTTTGGACTAATTGGAATGTGATCCCACGTCATTACACGAAAAATTAAATCTGTAATTGGAATAGATTCTACTTCAATTTTATCTCCAGTTTCTAGTAATAATCGTGCAGCTCTATTTTCTTTTGCTTGAGTAATTATATCTTTTTTTATTGCATATGTAAAAGATTTTTCTAATGGTTCTTGAGGCATGTCGATTATGATATCATATTTGTTATAATCTGGTTTTATAAAATAACAATAAGAATTTTTACTTTCATGTATTTCTTTAAGAATATCCTTATTATTAAGGTAGTTGATAGGTTTTTTGGTGATAGACATAGTATCCTTTATTTTTATACTATTATACAAAATTTATTGCAGAAACGCAAGATTTAGGAAAAGTAATTTAGCTTTTTATTTATTATTTTTTTAATAAACTTAAAACATTGTATATTTTAATAACTAAATACGTATATGCAATGATATGTTTGGAGATTTTTGTCATGTATTATCCTATAGAAAGAATTAAAGATGAGTACAGATAAACCACCAGCATGGCAGACTGCTGTATTTAAAGGGTCACCTCGTGATAATATTACTCCATTTTTAGCTTATATTCAACAACAGAAAAAGGACAGCGTATTAGAGAACCCTGAAACGGATGCGGAGCGCTCCAAGACTATTCCAACATATAAAAATTGGCTAGAAGGTAATTATACAAAAGAAATGTTTCGTAGTCTTTTCCCTACAAGAAATGACAACATTTTATCCAGAAGCCCTGACACCCTAAACCCCGTATACGGGGGATATGAAAGCCGTTTTGGTCCTTTGACTGATGAAAAAATACGTGAAACATTTTTTGACATATACTTGGGTAACTATCCTGAAGCAGACGGTTTTAATTCTGGAAAAAAAGCATCAACCTCAGTAGTATCAAAACAATATGATGTTGTGTCCTCAATGAGGAATCCAAACAGTATATTATATGGAGCAACAGTACAGGATATTGCACAATCAATAGGCTCAACTCCAGAAGCATTAACTAATTGGTTATTAGATTCACAAGCGGCATCTGGTTATGTTGATGCAGTAAATTATACTGTTATGCCTAGTTATTTTAATGATACCTATCAAAGAACTATTTGGCAAAGATTTGTAATTAATGAACCATTAACTTTTAAACAAAGTATTCCTGATGCCTATCCAAATCAACCTGTAAATACTCAAAATAATTTAGTAGTACTTCCCTCATCAACATCAACTACTGCGGTGGATACTGCTGCTGCACCAACTGCTGCTGCATCAGCATCGCAAACCAATACGATTGTTAATGAACTTTTGCCGTTTATTCCTGGAGCTGTCTATACGCTAGTGGATGGAACCAAATGGACCGTTCCAACTAGTTGGGGGAAATTAGGAGTATCTCAAACGATTGAAATTCTTAATAAAGATGGTATTACTCCTAAAGACTTGGAAAAAATTTTAAAAGAAAACACATTTCAAAAAAGTGGAATCGATGCAAACACACTTATAGCAAAGATAAGACCAAGAGGTTATATCGTTGTTAATCCTGAAGGAAATGATAAGGTAGTAGCAAAGGATGGCAATAATACCGTAAATAATAATCAAACCAATACGAGTTTACCAACAGCTGGTAGTTTATATCCTTTAAGCACGGGTAAAGTTGTTTTAATACCTGATAATTTTGGCTCTTTAACCATTAACGAACAAGTAGTCATTTTAAATAGAGAAGGAATAACTCCCACTGATTTAAAAACTGTATGGGGTTGGACTGAAAGTAATATAAACACTATAAGGCAAAATTACGGGTATACAGTTACAGACACACCTGGAGTAAAACAAGGTCCTGTTATACCTAATAATAATGTAACAGGGATACCAACTACTCCTGCTGTAACGATTACTAATCAAAATACAAATAATCCACCACCTAGTTATACTTTTCAAAAGTTAGATGGATCAACTTATAAAATTACAGTAGATGAATGGATTAGTTTTTCACCTTTACAACAAGCAGAATGGTTAGGGAATAAAGGGTTTACCAATAAAGATTTAATCTTTCAGGGATTTAGTGATGCAGCAATTAGAAGATATGATGATCAACTTATCAATGCAGGTATCACTACTACCCGTTTTGAACAAAGGCAAGACCCCGTGATACCGCCAGGCCCCTCGCTGAGATCAGGGGGTCGCTTTGTTTTTGCTGTTGGTGATGTAGAAAAGGATATAACTACTCCTGATAATTTTGCAAATTTTACTTTAAAAGAAAAAGCTACATTTTTAAATAATATAGGGATAAGTGGTTATTGGCTAGTTTTAAATGGGTTTAGTCCATCTGATTTAGAAGTATTACAACAAAATGGTTTTGTAATTACACAAAACGATTTAGATAAGTTAAATGGATTGTATATAAACACTGAACGTTTTATACAACCAGCTAAATTAAATGTTGTAATTGATGATGAAAATGACGATGCTATTGTTAATGTTGGAGAAGTAGCAGATGAAGTTGTTGCAAGTAATAATCTCACAACATTAGATACAGATGATGATCGAGCTGATGATGAAGTTGTTGAAAGTAATGATGCAATAATAGAAGATACAGATGATGATCGAGCTGATGATGAAGTTGTTGAAAGTAATGATGCAATAATAGAAGATACA
>Ga0214923_10002381_pt1 | contig 25107 bp, 24 predicted proteins | sample LL1510_MetaG_FD_177993 | JGI IMG/M metagenome (GOLD analysis project Ga0214923, IMG submission 177993) | Freshwater microbial communities from Lake Lanier, Atlanta, Georgia, United States - LL-1510 | ecosystem: Environmental > Aquatic > Freshwater > Lake | place: USA: Georgia | collected...
ACCTTGTGCAACTGTATCGCTTTGAACGTCGCCATCATAGTTTTTACAAGCCCATACAAAATTGCCATTCCATTTTAATGCACTTGCTACCATATCGTCAATTAAACGGTGTTCATAGGTAATACCCATAGACTCCATAGTTGACTGAAATTCTTGTTCGTAAATTTCTTGGAAAATATCTTTAAAACGACCATCATATTTTTTCAAGATGGTGTTTTTAGTACTTAAGTACAAAGGCCATTTTTTTGCAATTGCTTGGTTAAAGCAAGAGCGAGCAAAACCTCTGATACTTTCGTCGGTATTGTACATTGCCAATGCAACGCCATCTCCTTTGAAGTTGTATACTTCATGCTCAATTACTTGACCATCTTCTCCTTCAAATTTGATAGTTAATTTTCCTTTTCCTTTGGTTACAAAGTCAGTTGCACGGTATTGATCACCAAATGCATGACGTCCAATACAGATAGGAGCAGTCCAGTTTGGAACCAATCTAGGAACATTAGAACAAACAATTGGTTCACGGAAAACGGTACCATCTAAAATGTTTCTAATTGTACCATTCGGGCTTTTCCACATTTGCTTCAAGTTGAATTCAGAAACACGAGCTTCGTCTGGTGTAATTGTAGCGCATTTGATACCAACATTATATTTTTTGATAGCTTCAGCAGCATCAATTGTAACTTGGTCGTTGGTTTCATCTCTATATTCCATACCCAAATCGAAGTATTTGATATCGATATCAAGGTAAGGTAGAATTAATTTGTCTTTAATAAAATGCCAAATAATGCGGGTCATTTCGTCACCATCCAGTTCAACTACTGGGTTCTCAACTTTAATTTTGCTCATGTTTTTAGGGGAAAATGAATTTTTTACAAAGATAATGTATTGTGATTACATTGAGAATTTGATCCTTCAAAGAAAATAATTGAATTGAGATTTTTTTTAGTTGTTGATGATCAATTTTTCTCTAGAAATTGCTTTATTTTCAGATTTTATCTCTAAAAAATAGATGCCTTTGTTATTGCCAATAGATATAGGATATCCAATAGTAGGTTGTAAATTTGGTTGATTATAAATCAATTGACCCATCACATTGTAAATATTCAAGTCGAAATTATTTCCCTCAAAATCATTTAATATTACATTGAAATGGCCTGAACTTGGATTAGGGAAAATTTTAATATTCGCATTATTGTTTTTGGGGGATATTGAAGCGCTATTTGAATAAGTTTGAACAGTTTCAGAAATTGTAACATGCCCAGAACCGGGTCCTGAATTGCCGGCGGTTACAACGCCGTAATAACTTCCAAACATGACATAAGGATAAACGGGTACTTGATTTTCATCTATGGTTACAAAATAGGCATATGTGCCATTTGGATAGTCTGGGGTTTTACAATATCTTCCATTTCTAGCATCCAAATCACCAAGTCCGGCTAAAAACTCATAATCTTCTAAGAAGCAACCCAAAGGGTATGTTTGATCTGGCATTGGTCCGTTAGTTCGCGAAGTAGCTTGCTTTATTTTATAGCTAGGAATCATTCTCTTTATTTTACCTGTTCCATCAGCGTTTGTAAATGCATACGCTCCATAAATTGGAAATCCATCCCAAGCATATCCAATAATAGGAGAGTGTTTAGATGAGTCAACTGCATTGTATAAACACTTAGGACTTACATGATGGTGGTATTCTCCATTTGGTGCCGGGTGACCCAAGCAGTTGTCAAAACTTTTTCCTTCAAAAAAATATGCATTTCTGTTCCAAACACCGGCATTGTTGTATGATTGGGCGTCCCAGGCATTGAATATACTCACACCGTTTGTCCAAATTCCAATATGTCCACCAGCTATTTTAGTAGCGGTACCCATATTTTGAGTTGGTTTTCTAGTGATTTTAAATACAAAATTTTGATTTGCTGGTTTATTGGGGTTCGCTGTCCAAGGACCGATGTCATAACCCGGAATACACGTTGCACTCACATAAACGAAATCAGTTGAATATTGAACTTTTTGAACATTTGAAGAAATGCCACTATATCCCGTGGCATTATTTACGTTTAAAATCCAAGAAGATAATTCTGGTTGGGCTGAGATGTTCTTTGATATAAAAATCAAAAATAGGACGAAAAGGGTTTTTTTCATTGAAACAGTTTTTACTTAGACGATTATAAGGACAGAAAATATTCGTTAGTTTATGGGAATTTTGGAAATTTCTGAAAATCAGGTTTTCGTTTTTCTAGAAAGGCATGTTTTCCTTCTTGTGCTTCTTCCGTTAGGTAGTAAAGTAGGGTTGCATCTCCAGCCAATTCCATCAAACCATGTTGGCCATCTAATTCTGCATTGAATGATCTTTTGAGCATTCTAATTGCCATGGGACTTCTTTCCATGATGGTGTTGCACCAATCAATGGTTTCGTCTTCTAGCTGCTCAATTGGAACAACCTTATTTACCAAGCCCATTCTTTCGCACTCAATTGCAGTGTATTGACGGCAAAGGAACCAAATTTCTCTTGCTTTCTTTTGTCCTACAATTCGTGCCAAATAACTACTTCCAAAACCTCCATCGAAGCTACCCACTTTCGGTCCAGTTTGTCCGAATAATGCATTTTCAGAAGCTATGGTAAGATCGCAAATTACATGCAATACATGTCCTCCGCCAATTGCATACCCATTCACCATCGCAATGACAGGCTTTGGCAGAGATCGAATTTTTTTGTGTAAATCAAGTACATTTAAACGTGGAACACCGTTGTCATCAACATAACCACCAACACCTTTAACATTTTGATCTCCACCCGAACAAAAAGCTTTATCGCCATTACCTGTTAAAATTACAACTCCAATATCTGAGCGTTCTCTGCAAATATCAAAAGCCTTTAACATATCCATAACCGTTTGGGGTCTGAATGCATTATAAACCTCAGGTCTGTTGATTGTTACTTTAGCAATTCCTTCATGAAATTCAAATAAAATATCTGAAAATGTTTCAATGGTTGTCCAATTTCTAGTGCTCATAAATGAAGTACAAATCTAACAAAAAAGGGTGCGATTCGCACCCTTTTTTGTTAGATTATTTGTTTATGATGATTAATCAATTGCAGTTGCTAAAATAATTCCAAAGGCAAAATTGCGGCTTGGTGTACCTTGATGAGGTTTAAAAATATCGCTCATGCCATATTTTGCGTAGAATTCAATATTTTTCATTTTTATTGAAGCATATGGATGTAAGGCAAAATCGTTCATGTTGAAATCATCGAAATATTTGATTTTTTCACCATTTAATGTTCTTACTTTGCTATGGCAACGCACCAAATATCCACCTTGAATTCCTAATTTCGCTGAGAAAGTTGGATTTCTTGGTTTGTTTTGATAACCAATAGAAATTGGAATACCCAGGTAGTTGGTTACGATTTTAGACTTGTCGGCGTTGTCATTTGGATTTGCAGCTGGCGAAGCAATTTCATATTCGAATTGAGGCGCATTGTGCTTTAATCTTACCCTGTTGTCTCTAAATCTATAGTTTTGAATGTTATAGCTAATGCCAAACCAAAAGCGTAGTTTGCCTTTGGCAATATTGTACCCCCAATCTTTTTCAAACCCAATTTGCAAAGTCCTAAAGTTATCTAATTCTGGCAATTGGTGATAATCAACAGTTGGAGGTGCTGTTCCATTTGGAATAGGTTTTTGGCTTCTTACTTGTAAAAATCCCAAGTCAAAATGTGAATAGGTCACCACTTTTTTGATTTTATGTCTGTTTCGCAATTTTGCCAAACGAGGGCGTTTCCCATGTGTTTTTTCAGGCTCTAATGTATCGATCTCAATACTTTTAAATTGAATTCGATCTTCGCCTGCTGTCTTATTTACTGTTATCTCTATTGAAATAACATTATTTATTTTCTCAGTGTTTATGTCTACATCCTTGTCTTTGATAGACGGCGGCAAGCTCGGCAGTGGGATATTTGTGTTTGGGTTTTTTAAACCAGAATCTGCCCATTGTGTTATTGCATCCAAATATTGATCCAATTCATTTTGAGGGATTTTATTCAAATAATTCTCGTGAATTGTAATTTTTACATTTGGAGTTGATCTTTTTGTTGACATTGTAACAATTTGTCCATTTAACATGGGCATGGCACCAAGAAGTCCCAGCAATAAAATAAGAATTTCTTTTGTATATGTTTTCATTTGATTATTTAATAATATTTGCAACCATAGATGCGTTTTCAGTGTTTACTTGAATTCCTAAAGTAGGTAACCATTTTTCATTCTTTCGGCTCGAAACAAGTTTGATTTTGGGAATTGTACCACTTTTTATCATTTGCTTTACCTCTTTTATCCATTGTTTGCTTAATTGTTGATCATTTTTTACTTCAACATCATTTATTGCAATGTTTTTTGTTTGTTGAATTTCAATGCAATCGTCTTGACATGCACAGTAATTGGCGGAATGAATCAATAACCATTTTAACATGATTTGCTTTTTTTCTTCGTCAGATAAGTATGTATTGGCAGTCAAATTATTATAAAACTCAGATTCTTCTATTAGCTTACTTGAAGGGTTGAACTGTTTTTTGTGTTTATTGAATTTATTTAGACTTAATTTTTCAAGTGGGATGTTTTGAGTTGAATTTGGATTCTGATTCTGATTCACAACAGTAACTACGTTATTTAGTTTCAATGGAATTGGTTTTTCTCTCTTATTTAATTCAGTGGGTTCTGTAATTTTCTTTGTTTCATTTTTAGCTACTTTGGATTTTATTTGAATCGGTGCTGATTGGTGGTTGTAAAACAAATACGATACACCCAAAACAACAACAGCTGCTGCTGCATATTTTAAAGGCGAAATAAATAAACTCCAAGATGACTTCTTGATTAATGATTGTTTGTCGGGATAAACAATAGCATTGTCATTCTGAATATAGGTCTGCTTCAGAGATGAATAATAATTTTCTAAGTCTTTATTGGATTTTATTTTGTTAAGGATAATTAAGCTTTCCTCGTTAGATAGGTTTCCTTCTAACAAATCAAAAATCTCCCACTGTAACTCTTCTGATATCTCTTTCATAAATAATTCTCCAATTTTCCCAATATTTTCTGCAAAGCTTGACGCCCTCTAAAAATATTAATTTTTACTTGATTTTCAGTTAGGTTCATGATTTTGCCAATTTCTAAGTAGCTATATCCCTCATAATCTCTTAAAAGAATGACGTTTCTTTGCATCTCATTAATTTGACTGAGTGCATTATCTAAAATATGTTTTAATCCTTTATAATCGGTTTGTTCCGATTGTATTTCTCTATTTGAAATCAATTCCATATCGACTTCTCTTTTTTGCTTTCTAATGATGTCGATCATACTGTTGTATGCAATTCTAAATAAATAAGCTTTGCACTTGGTAGGATCTACGTTATTTCTATTTATCCAAAGTTTTTCGAATGATGTTTGTACAATTTCTTGAGCATCTTCAACCACTTTGATGTTCTTCAGCGCAAACCGATAAAGAGCATCACTCTGGGAATATACAATTTGGTTGTACTCTTCAATGGTCATTCGCTAGAATTATAAACGGATATATATTGCAAAAGTTACAATAACTTTGTGAAATAATGTTAGAAATAAGAAATAATTGGTTCAAGAGTTGGTTTGATACAAAGTATTATCACATTTTGTATAAACACAGGAATAACGAAGAAGCCAGTTACTTTATTCGAAATTTGGTAAATAAATTGAATATCCCCTCAAATTCAACTGTTGCTGATATTGCTTGCGGCAAGGGCAGACACAGTTTGGAATTATCTAAATATGATTTAAATGTTTGGGGGATGGACTTAAGCAGCAATAGTATAAAGTTTGCAAATGAAAATGCAAACGATAGAACTGAATTTTCCGTTCATGACATGAGGGACCCATTTCCTGTGAAAAATTTCGGTTACGTTTTTAATTTGTTTACAAGCTTTGGGTATTTTGAAGATTCAAACGAAGATTTTAAGTGTATTGAGAATATTTCGTTATCATTGAAAAGCGGTGGTTATTTTATTCAAGATTATATCAATGCAAAAATTGTAATGTCAAATTTTCCTCAAAATGAAACTAAAATCATTGACGATGTTGAGTTTGGAATTTCTAAATTGGTTAATGGTAAATTTATTGAGAAGCACATAAAAGTAAAACATGGAAAGTTTGAAGATGATTTCATGGAAAGGGTTAAAATCATTTCGAAAGATGAATTGGTTGAAATGTATTCAAAAGTTGGTTTGAAATTAATTTCGGTTTTTGGAAACTACAATTTGGAAGATTTTGATGAAGATACTTCCCCCCGTATTATTTTAATTGCAAAAAAAATATGATGCACTTTTTGATAAATTTCGATCACAAGTTATTTCTATTGATTAATCAAACCCTTTCAAATCATTGGTTGGATGGTTTGATGCATATTTTAAGTTCCAAAGCAGCGTTTATACCTATTTACATGATTGCAATTTTTAAGTTTGTGAAATTGTACAAAAAGAAGTTTTGGGTTCCAATTTTATTGTGTGTTTTGGCTGTGGGACTTTCAGATAGCATCAGTTCTAAAATTTGCAAACCACTATTCAAAAGAACAAGACCTGCATTTTGTGCTACCATGAATCCACGCTTGCCTGATGGAAAACCCGGGAGTAAATATGGATTTGTAAGTTCGCATGCTGCCAATGCTTTTGCTATCTACCCTTTGTTCGTGGTATTCATATTTGGATTTAATGAATTGAAAAAGCGAAGGAGAATTATGATAGTGGCCTTGATTTTGGCTAGTTTGATTGCCTATTCAAGAGTTTATAATGGAGTACATTGGCCAGCAGATGTTGTTGGCGGGGCTATTTTGGGTTATTTGATTTTCTTATTATCCGGCCGAATTTGGGAAAATAAGTTGAGGGAATTTGCCTTGAAAAATTGAATTTTAATTTAACTTCGCGAAATGAGTTATGAATTTATTCTGGTTAATCCTCAGGTAGCACCTTTTGTTGGATTGATTCAATTAAATAGGCCTAAAGAATTAAATGCTTTGAATTTGCAATTAATGGGTGAAATCAAAGAAGCCTTGTTGCAATTTGATGAAGACGAAAATATTCGTGCAATTATTATTACAGGAAATGAAAGGGCGTTTGCCGCAGGAGCAGATATCAAACAAATGGCAGGTAGAAATGCCATTGACATGTTAAAAATAGACCAATTTAGTACTTGGGATAGCATTAGAAAGACAAAAAAGCCAATTATTGCGGCTGTAAGTGGATTTGCTTTAGGGGGAGGATGTGAACTTTGTATGTTGTGCGACATGATTGTTGCGAGTGAAACAGCTCAGTTTGGTCAACCTGAAATCAATATTGGTGTAATGCCTGGTGCAGGTGGAACCCAGCGTTTAACAAGGGCAGTAGGAAAAGCTAGGGCTATGGAAATGGTGCTTACTGGTAATTTTATTACCGCTGAAGAAGCACGGGAAGCAGGGTTAATTAACAAAGTAGTACCTATACAACTTTATCTACACGAAGCAATAAAGATGGCAGGCAAAATAGCGGAGAAGTCACCAATAGCGGTTCAGATGGCAAAAGAAAGTGTATTGAAAGCCTTTGATACTGGGTTGCAAGAAGGTTTGTTTTTTGAGCGTAAGAACTTTTATTTGTTGTTTGCAACAGAAGACCAGAAAGAGGGGATGAATGCTTTTATTGAAAAGCGTAAACCAGAGTTTAAGAATAAATAATTTTCAAATTCAATAGCAAAAAAAAAAGAGCGACCAATTGGCCGCTCTTTTTTTGTAAGTAGAGTGAAATTAATATTTTGTTTATTATCTTATTTTACGTCAGCCCAAACTGAGTTGATATAGAATAATTCAGTAGGAGAGATATATTTCCAAACCACAACAACTGCGGCAGTATTTGATTTGTTCAAAGTCCACCAACCGAAGTCATTACCAGTTAAAGTTTGGTAGTTTGCATTTACTGCAGTTATCCATTTTTGAGATACTGGAACATAGTCAAAAGTAACAGTTTTGTTTAAGATTGCGTCTTTATTTGATTTAATATCAGACACAGCGAAAGCTGTTTGGAAGTTGTTAGCATCGTATTGCATTGAAGCACGAATAATGTTCTTTTGGTCCATTTTGTTGTTCGTTGCACCCACTTGAAAACTAGAAATTCCTTTTTCAACCAATAATACAGTTGTGTAGTATTGCGCGCCGGCTTCTGGTTCAAACGCTTGCATTTTGTAATTTACTGTAAATTTGTTACCACTTAAGCTAGCATTTGCAGCAACGCCTATTTCAACTGTAGCAGATGAATTGTATTGGGCAGTATAATTTGCAATATCGGTGGCAGATACAGTAACAGTGCCTAGGCTTGAATTGCTTAAATAAAATTGAGGAAGGGTTCCAGTTGGTTTTGTTTGTGAATAAAGTTGGGTATTGAATGGAGCAATAACAAGAGAATCTTTTACGCTATTGTAATAGATTGGAGTCAATGGTGATAAATACGGATTAGTAATTGGTTGCAAATTTAATGCAATTAAATTATCCGTAGAATTAGCAGCTATTGCCGTACTGAATACAGCGTTACTTGATGCACCACAATCTTGACTAAAAGTTGATGCATTGTAGATTAACAAAGAACGTTGTTTTTTTACAACGTTTAAAGTTGCACTACTTGCGCCTGTTGGCGTGTCTTTTTTACAGCTTTGCATCATTCCTACAACGCTTGTAGAAATAACAGCCAATAGTATTATTTTTTTCATGTTGTTTGTGTTTTTCAGTATTTGTTTACGAATTAATGTGTTTTTTAGGGTAAAAGCAACTAAAATCAACAAAAATAATTATAATGACATTTTATCTGCAGAACAATCAACAATTTGCATCAATAAAATACAATTTCAATTTTTCATATTCGGAATTACCTTTGCGTGAATGTCAGGAGTAATTGCTCGCCAAAGTCTATGGGCCTCAGTTGTAAACTACACCGGTAGTTTGGTGGGATTATTTACTACGTTCTATTTATTTCCTTTGGTTTATACCCAATCTGAGAATGGGGTAATTGGATTGTTTATTGAAATGGGGGCTCTTTTGGCCGGTGTGGCCCAAATGGGCACCGGGTATTCTATTTGGAAGTTTTTTCCTCAGTTCAAAAACCATGAAAAAGGTCATAATGGGGCAGGTTTTTGGATTATTTTAATTCCGTTGGTCGGATTTATAATCACCGCATTTGCCTTATTGTTTTTCAAAGATTCGATAATGGTTTATTTTGGAAAAAATTCAACAGATTTTGAACAATATTATTATTGGTTACTGCCTTTTATTTTCTTTTTTGTTTTCAATAACGTTTTCGAGATTTTTTCATCGTCAATTGGCAGTATCATTTTTGCATCGTTTTTAAGAGAAAATGTAGTAAGGATTTTGCTTGGATTAATTGGTTATTTATACTACATCAAAATATTGCATTTTTCGCAATCTGTTCACTTGATTCCCTTAATTTATGGGGTGATGGCAATTTTAAATTTCACTTATATTGTTAAAAATACGAATATTTCTTTTAGGCCAGATATGCATTTTGTGCGTCAAACTGAAAATTTGACTTCAGATTTTTCAAAATATACGGGCTATCTATTTTTGACTTATTTGGCGAATTTATTTGTTCAAAGAATTGACTTTGTGATGATCAGTTCAATGAAAGGGTTTTCTGATACAGGTATCTATCGAATTGCGGTAAATATTGCGGTTTTGATAGAAATTCCAACCCGAAGTATTTTGCAAATATCTAATCCTAAATTGGCGGAAGCAATTCACCGTAAAGACAATAATGAAATAGCACGACTCTATCAAAAAACAAGCTTGAATCAATTTATTTTAGGCTGTTTGGCGCTTTTGCTTATTTGGATTAATATTGATGTGTTTTTTCAACTAATGCCCAATGGCGATAAATATGCAGTTGGGAAATATGCTGTTTTATTTTTGGGTATTGGTAAATTGCTTATTCTCATTCAAGGAAATTCTTCAGCAATGCTTACCTTTTCAAAAAAATATTATCTTTCTCTTATTGTGAATTTAGGTGCTGTTTTCTTCGGTATTTTATTTAATAATTTTGCTATTCCTCGCTGGGGTTTAGAAGGTGCTGCAATTGCTACCGCCTTTACTTGGGGAATTTCGGGTTTAATTATTGCTTTAATTATTTGGCGCATTTATAAAATGAATCCACTCACTTGGAACATACTTTGGGTTCTTGTTGTGTTTGGTATTTTATTTGGCATAAATGCGATATGGCAAAATACCATGAATATACATTTTGTAGTTTTTGGGGGAATTAAAACGATAACAATCATGGGTCTTGCCATGTTTGCCATTTACAAATTTAATTTAAGTGATGACGTTAAAAGCATGATGAACAAAGTCATCAAACGTAAATAAATTAAACGTTGTAAATTTCGTGTTTGTATTGTTTTAGGTTTTCAGGATTTTTAAACCATTCTATGGTGTTTGATAACCCATCTTCAATTGTTGTTTGAGGGAACCAACCTGTGTGTTGCACCAATTTCTCTTTTGATCCTAACAATCTAAAAACTTCACTATTTTGAGGACGCAATCTGTCCGTGTCTTGCAAAATTGTAGCATTGGGATTGATTTGGTTAATAATATGCTGGGCTAGGTTTCCTACGCTAATTTCATTTTCTGTAGCAATGTTAATTTCATGCCCAATTAATGAATCAGTTTCAGCAATTTTAATAAATCCTTCAGCTGTATCTTTTACAAAAACCAAATCTCTTGTTGGAGTAGTATCTCCTAATTTAATTTGTTCTATACCATTCGCCAATTGTGTGATAATTGTAGGAATCACAGCTCTAGCAGATTGTCTTGGTCCGTAGGTATTAAAAGGACGAACTAAAGTAATTGGTGTTTCGAAACTTCTGTAAAAACTATCAGCAATAGCGTCAGCACCAATTTTTGATGCAGAGTAAGGTGATTGTCCTTGTTTTGGATGTATTTCAGTAATAGGCACAAATTGAGCGGTTCCATATACTTCACTTGTGGAGGTTACCAAAACCCTTTCAATGTTTAAGCGCTTCGCTGCTTGAACAATATTCAAAGTTCCTTTTACATTGGTGTCTATATAACTATCTGGTGAGTGATAACTGTATGGAATAGCAATTAATGCAGCCAAGTGAAATACTACTTCGCATCCTTCCATTGCAGTATAAACGCCATTTGGATCTCTTACATCTCCCGAAAAAATTTCAATTTCATTTAAAATATTTTTAGGTAAAGTATCTAACCATCCCCAAGAATTGAAGGAATTGTAATACACAAATGCTTTAACTTTTGCTCCACGAGCAACCAAAGCTTCTGTTAAATGGCTACCAATAAAACCATCTGCGCCTGTTATTAGTACTTTTTTACCTGAAATATTCATGTTTGATATTGCAAAAGTAATTAAACCTATTGAATTTCTTTTCTAGGGTATGCATCTATGAAACTACCCTTTGTTGCATTATAAATTTTTACACCCATGAATTGGGCATATTCTTGCAATCGATGGTGTGCGTAAAATGCTTTGTGCAAACTGAGAAAAAACTCATGCATTTTCACTGATGTTCCGTTTGCATGCAACTGAGGAGTTGTTTTTTTATGTACTTCGTAGAAATGATCATCTACATGTTGAAGTTGATTGTTTTCATCAACAATCATATTTAAATGGAAATTATTATCAACTCCTACTAAATAAATTTTTTCAAATCCAGAATTTATTGCTTGATAAATACATGAATTAATTACATTTTGACTTTGTGGGCTGCCCAATTTCTTTTTGTAAATAAAATTCTCAAACCATGTATATCCTTTTACAACTGTATAATTATAAAACTGAATTTTTATATTCTTAGTCATGGCAAAATTTACGATATAAGTATCTCTGTATATTTGAGGTATGAATAATATGATTTCCCAATTTGCAGAAAATATAGAATTCCAAACGGAATTAATTAATTCTTGAATTTGCAAAAAGTCGGGCTGCTTCTTTAATCTTGGTAAATTTGTAGCATCCTTAAAAACTTCTTCTGAGAAATCTAAAAATGCGTGGTCGGACATCAAATAGTATTTAGGTTTAATTGTTGTAAAAGAAGCAGTTGCTGCAAACATGTTTACACACATTGACGGTATTGAATCATTAAATTTAAAATTATCTAAATATTCTTTGGCACTTGGTCCATTGCCAATAATTACAACTGATTTTTCAGTTGCTTGAAAAGTGGGTAGAAAAAATTTACTTTTCAAGGCAATTTTCGCCAAAGACAATATGGTGTCAATTATTTTCATTATTTACTCAAAATTGTTTCTGCCTTTTCCCAATCGTTTAATGTGTCTAAATCCAAACTAAATTCTTCGGGCATTTCGTATTTGATTACTTTTTTCATGTCATGTAATTGCTGATTTTTTAATGAATTCACAGAAATGACATAGATTGAGCCATTAACTAAATACGTTTTAGGGCAATCTTGACGGCGGGTAAAATTACTTGGAATGCTTCGATGAATAAATCCATCAGTTTCATTGTAAAGATTGTAATAAGGATTTAAAGGGGTTTCACAAACGCTTACTACCATGTCGCAATCCGATTTTTTGAATATTTCAATACACTCGTTTATAAATTCAACTTTTCTAAAAGGTGAAGTTGGTTGTAAGAGTAGAATTGCGTCGTAAGTTTTTCCTTGAGATTCATAAAATTCTACCGCATGAATCAAAACGTCATGTGAAGAAGTTGTATCTAAACTTAATTCTTCGGGACGGGTAAACAGAACGTTTAAATGATAATGATTTGTTGCAATTTCAATAACCTCGTCAGAATTTGTGCTTATACAGATTTCATCAATATACTTCGATTGTTTCGCAATATCAATTGAATATCCAACTAGTGGTTTATTGTTCAATAACTTCCAATTTTTACCAGGAATTCCTCTTGAATCTCTTCGCGCTGGAATGATACAAAGCACTTTCATTTAAAAGAAATTAATGGTCGGGAAATCTGCATTTGACTTTTGATAGTCGTCAAGCGAACCAATGTCATTCCAATAGCCATGAATTGGGAAACTAATTACAGATTTTGAAGTAGTTATCAAATTCTCAGCGAAATCGGTTGCATTGTAGAATGTATTTTGAGGGATAGTATCAATTAAAACAGAGTTGAATAAATAAAATCCAGCATTTGCAAAATAAGTGTAGGTCGGCTTTTCTGCAATGGCAGTGATATTGATCCCTTCATTTTCTAAAACAGCATAAGGCAAGGTCACTTTATGAGGAATTGTTGCGATGCTTAATTCTGCATTTGTTGTTAAATGCCTTAAATACATTTCTTCAAAATCGATATTGCTCAATAAATCAGCATTGAATAAAAGTGTATGTTCGGTGCTAACTTCAGTTATCAAAGATAACGCACCTATTGTGCCAAGTGGTTCATTTTCTTCAATATACTGTATGTTGCAATTTAAATTTGTACCATCACCAAAATGCCCTTTGATTTGGTCTTTTAAATAATTTACACAAATGAAAATATCCTTAATTCCAAAAGAAATTAACCTTCTAATATTAATTTCTAAAATAGGTAAGTCGCCAACTTTTAACATTGGCTTTGGGGTGTTAATGGTTAGAGGCCTCAATCGGTTTCCAAATCCACCTGCCATTATCACTGCTGTTAATGGTAAGTAGCTTTTTAGCTGATTAAAGTTTAATATATCAATCAATTCTTTTTTAGAATTCAATAAAGGCAATATGAATATTTGCTTTTCTCGCCAAATCCTAAGTTGATCAATAGATACATTTCCAACTTCAATATATTTGAAATTTGTAAAAGCAAAATTTTCCACGTTTTGATTGAAATCAATACCGTTTAGCAAACCACGACGGATATCTCCATCGGTAATTGTACCCATTACTTGGTTTTTAGAATTCAAAACGAAAACTGTTCTCAAATGGTATGGTAAGTTTAACTTTTCCAATGCCAAAGAAATTGGTTCATTGTATTTGATGGTATGGGCAAAAATATCAATCATTTAAATAGGAGCTTTTTAATAAATTATATTGAAGTTCATTGCAAATTAATTCCGCAGTATTGCCGCTTCCATAAATTTGAATCTTTGTGTTTTCATATGTATTATTGATGTTTTTTCTAACCGCATCAATAATTTGCTGTTTCTGAATAGGCGTATTGAAAATATTCGGAGTAATAATTCTTCCAGTTTGTCTTTCACCCAAATTGATTACTGTTTTAGGGAAATACGAAGCTTCCACAAAACCACTAGAAGTATTGCCCACCATCATTTTGCAATATTTCATTGCCGAAAGGTAGCCAATTGTACCTAGGTTTTCTGTGGTAATAATATTGGGGTTTGATTCTGCTAATTTTTCAATTGAACTTCTTATAATTGCCCCACCTGTGTCGCTGTTCGGCATTGTAATGAGAATTTGGAATTCAGTAAGTTCCGAAAACGCATCGCAAATTTCTTGCGCGTAACGCGTATTTGATTCGTAGTTCACTGTTTCTGGGTGGAAAGTGCATAAAATGGTTGGCTTTGCAAAATCTACTCCAGTTTTTATTTGTAATTCCTCAATATTTAGTAACGGTAATCTTTCCAAATTATCAATGCTCAAATGTCCGAAATTAAAAACATTTTCTGCGTTAGATGTAAGTTCAATGACCCTATTCTTATATGCTTCGCATGCTGCAAAATGGTATTTAGACATTACACTTAAAGCATGTCTTAAACAATCATCAATGGCACCTTCCGTTTTTTCGCCACCATATAAATGGGCAATTTTTACTTGAAAAGGAACCGAGGCAGAAACGGCTGCAAACATTTCATAACGATCACCTAGGCAAAATACCAAGTCAAATTGATGTAATTCCCAAAATTCTGAGAACCGCAACATGGTATATCCCATTGCGTTGGAAATATCTTTTGGATGGTCGCCCAATGCAAATGTGTTATCTATTTTATGCTTTACTTCAAATCCATCTTCAATAATCTGATTGATTGTGTAGCCAAATTTTTCAGATAAGTGTGTTCCAAATGCAATGATATCAACGGAAGTATTTGGTAATTTTTCCAAGGCCTTAATTAATGGAAAGTAAATGCTGTAGTCAGCCCTTGAACTAGTTAATATTCCAATATTGACGGTCATTGTTTTACAAATCTATTTAATAATTTGTTATAGTGTTTGAAAATAATTTAATGCATCTTGAATTGTAGGGAAAGCTCGAACATTTTTATGTTTCGATTCACTGCCAATTAAAATTCCAAAACCTCCGTTTTCTAGTCCCTGCTCTAGGTCGTTTTCATATCTATCTCCCACAAAAATGCATTGTTCCCATTTCGCATTTAATTGATTTAAAATTCCTTCAAAAGCATCCAATGATGGTTTTTCATTTTGAAACGTTCTTGCAGGTACAAAATGGCATTTATTCTTATTTGCTAAATTCAAACAGTTCCATTTGTTTTTTTGTGCCAAAATAATTCCATTTGTGAGAACAGCAATTTTGAAATTGTTTTTTAGGCAGTATTCAAACCATTCTTTTATTCCTGAATATGGATTGATAGAACATTTAATTGAAACAAACAATTGAAAAAGTTGATTGTGATAAGTTTCATTAAATAAATTTACCTCCTCTAAAGCGAATTTGAAAATATCTTTTTTGTTAAAACGGTAGTAATCAAAATTTTCAAATAAAAACTCAAATATTTGAAAATCAATCTTATTTGTATTGCAAAATTGATTAAAAACACAATGAAAATAATCCGACTCCGAATAAATGGTGTTGTCTAAATCAAATATTACGGTGTTTGCTTTCATTAAATATGGTCCCACCTTAAGGCAGTTTGACGGGGAATTGCAGTTTTTGCACGTTTGCCAATAAATTCATCAATGAACATGGGTGAAATTCCAGATTCTGGACGTAAAACCACCAAGTTGTCCATGCTTAATATTTCACCCGCTTCAATGTCCCTCGAAGAAAAAATGCTGCGCCTAGCAATAAACTTATTTTTACCTTCACTCTGTGAAGTTATTTTGTCTTTTAACCCAAGCGCAATTTCAATATTTCGAATGCTATCTACCAAAGCTTTGAATTCGGAGGGATCTAAAGAAGCCTGCTGATCTGGACCTGGTAAACTTTTATCGGTGGTGAAGTGCTTTTCAATTACTGTGGCGCCAAGCGCAACGGCAGCAATTGAAATATCAATACCCGGCGTATGATCGCTATAGCCATATTTAATTCCAAGTTTGTTTCCCATTTCAACCATGGCCAATAGATTCACATCGGCAATGGGACTTGGATATTCTGTATTGCATTGCAAAACAGTGATTTGCTCTTTTGTTTGTCCATTTGCCAAAAGCGCGTTAACTGCTGCTTCAACCTCTTCCATATTTGCCATTCCTGTGGAAATATAAACCTGAGAAGCCCTCTGCGCAATCGCTCTTAAATAGGGCAAATTGGTAATTTCTCCTGAAGGAATTTTATAAATGGTTTCACCCATTCCAGTTAAATAATCTAAACTCTTTAAATCGAAAGCCGTTGACAAGAACATTTTACCACGCTTTTCAACTTCTTGTTTTAGTATAGGGAAAATATCATGTGTAAAATGAAATTTACGCGACATTTCCAATTGACTTTCATCTGCATTTCCAGTTGTTACTTTTTGATAATCGGCTTTGGGAGCAGTTGACGTTTGAACCAATTCAGGAATTGCAGTTTGGAATTTTATAGCATCTACTCCACATTTTGAAGCAGCTTCAATCATCTCAACTGCCAGTTCAAAATTGGCATTGTGATTGACTCCAATCTCGGCAATGATAAATGTTTTATTCATGGGTATATCCTTCAAAAAAATGCTCTCTAAAACTTCTTACCATCAATGTTTTCGTTTTGAAAGAGAATTTAGGTATTTCTAATTTTAAATAATCACAAAGGACGATTTCAAACCAAGGAACGCCAGCGCCCCATGTGGTAAGCATGGCACCTCCAAATCTTGGATTCACTTCCATTGTGTAAATTTCTTTCGTTTCTGAATCTTCAATAAATTGAACTGTAATTGCGCCTTTAATACCAGCTTGATTTGCAAGAATTTTACAGGCTTTACTAATTTTTTCGTTTTCAATTGTAAGACTTTTTACCGCCTCACCACCCAAAGTTTCGAGTCGTTTTCTAATTCCAAAGAATTGAAAATCACTATTCATTGCAATGTATCCATCTACTGAATATTCTTGTCCTTTGATGCAGTTTTGAATCTCGTAGTTTTTAGATTGTTCTGAAGCTAAAAATGCTTCAAGTTCGCTTTGCTCGTTGAAAAATATCAATCCCTTACTTGCCGAACCGTTATCTGGTTTTGCAATTGCAGGGATTTTATATCCGAAACCCGCAGTTGGCATTCCAATCGATTCAAAAAACAGGTTAGATGCCTTTTTGCTGAAAAAAGTTTTGCAATTGGAATAATCGGACGTTGGTGTAAATACAAAATCTGTTAATTGAGCCAAAAGGTCAACAGCCTGATCGTGGTAGGGAATGGCAATTTCAATTTGATTTTCCGAAATTGTTTTTTTGATATCATTGAGGATGTTTGGGTCTGAAAACTTTAAACCTTGAAATACAGTGGCAATGTTCTCAATAGGCAAACCGAATCCCATTTCATAAGCGAATATTTGAACTTCAATGCCCAATTTTTTTCCAGCATCAATAAAACATTCAGCTGCAGAATATCTTTTCCCTCCACCGATGAAAAGTATGTTCAATTTTCTCATCTTGCGAAATAAGGGCTGCTTGGAATATTAATTAAACGGGCTTGAATGTCTATTGCCGTTGAACAGTCTGTCATTACACAGTTGTTTTCGAACATTGGTAGGGTAAATAGCAATTCCCATCCTGGTCTACACATGGTTTTATTGTTGTTTGCTAACTTTAAAAAGGCATCTCTTTCTTCTTTTGAGGGAAGTAAAATTGCGCACAGCCAATAATTGCTGTGTTGCTCATTTGGTTCCTGAAGGAATTGAATTTCTTTGAAATGTGAAAATAATTCCATATATTGTTCTGTCAATTTTCTTTTTTCAGCCAAAAACGCTGGAAGTTGTTCTAATTGAGCACAAAGTAAGGCTGCGTTTATATTTGGCATTCTGTAATTGTATCCAATTTGATCATGGAAAAACTCCCATGCATGTGGTACTTTGGCTTGCGTAGTAAGGTGTTTCGCTTTTTTTGCCAAAGTTTCATCTTGGGTTAAAATAACACCACCACCACCGGAGGTAATGGTTTTATTGCCGTTAAAACTGATTGTTCCAAATTTTCCAAAAATGCCACTGTGCTTGCCTTTGTAATACGAACCCAAACTTTCTGCGGCATCCTCTACTACATCAATAAAATAATCATCACAAATTTCGATGATTTTGTCAATTTCTGCACAAAATCCAAATGTATGCATCGGTACACAAGCCCTAATTGCTTTTCCACTATTTGTATGGATACAAATATTGTTTTCTAAATGGCACTCGGATTTTAAAAACGCTTGGAGTTTCTCAGGAGAAAGTGACAATGTGTTTTCGTCGATATCAATAAATACCGGAGTAGCGCCGCAATAGGAAATGGCGTTCACCGTTGCAATAAATGAAAACGGTTGGGTAATAACCAAATCGTTTTGCTCAACATTGCATAATTTCAAGGCAATATGGAGCGCAGATGTTCCATTAGAACACGCAATTGCAAATTTAGATCCAGTGTACTTGGCCAAATCTAATTCTGCCCTGTCAACAAAGGGTCCAACACTAGAAACAAAAGTTGAATCTATACATTCATTGAGATATTTCTTTTCATTTCCTCTGAAATTTGGTGCATGCAAAGGAATAAATTCATTTTCTTTAGCATGGAAAATTTTACGGATATTTTTTATAATCTCTTGATATTCAATTGTATTTTCTTCCATTGTTTGATTTTTATACCTGAAAATTTATATTATTCTTTATAATCTGCGTTTACAAAATTAGCAGATTATTGTCATTTACATAAACACTCCTTTACTTTGTACCCTCAAATTATGCTAAATTTAATATTATTCGGCCCTCCAGGTGCAGGAAAAGGCACGCAAAGTGAAAAAATTTTGGTGAAATATAACCTAAAACATATTTCTACTGGTGACTTGTTAAGGGCAGAGCGCAATGCAGGTACTGAACTTGGAAATCAAGCCAATGAATTTATTTCAAAAGGAGAATTGGTTCCAGATGCAGTGGTTATTGGTATGGTAAAGAATTTTATGGCTGATAATGCAGATGCCAAAGGATTTATATTTGATGGTTTTCCTAGAACAATTGCACAAGCAGAAGCTTTGGATTCAATGTTGACAGATTTCAATACGGAAATTTCAATTGTTTTGGGATTGGAAGTAAATGAAGATGAATTGGTAACAAGATTATTGTTACGCGGCCAAACTAGCGGGCGCGCTGATGATCAAAGTGAAGATACATTCGCAACCGTTTTCAGGAATATTTGAATAAAACGTTGCCAATTCAAAATTATTATTTAGCAAAAAATAAATATTTTGGTGTTGAAGGAATTGGTGAAATTGAACAAATATTTGAATCACTTTGTGATCATTTAGATAAAATTTCTTGATCATATAATATCTCTCAAAGTGGCAATTAAATGGATTTTTTTAGATCTAGACAATACTTTGTGGGATTTCGATGGCAATGCAGAAGATGCATTGAATGTTTTGCATGATCGCCATAAATTGAAGCATCATACCGGGTATGAAGTTGATCAGTTTGTTGCTTTATACAAAGATGTCAATCAAGCTTATTGGCTGCGGTATGAAAAAGGTGATGTAGATAAGGAAACCCTGAGAACAAAAAGATTTACAGATACTTTTGATTTAATGGGATTGCCACATGCTTTACAGCCTGAAAATATTTGGCAAGAGTATTTGGATATTTGTCCCAGAATGACCAAACTAATGCCTTGTGCATTGGAATGTTTGGAATTGCTTTCATCGAAATTTAAAATAGGAATTCTAACCAATGGTTTTGATGGAACTCAAACCCTGAAGTTGTCAGAATCGGGCATTGGGAATTTTGTTAATTATTTGCAAACTTCAGAAAAAGTTGGTTTGGCGAAACCATCAAATGAGTTTTTTCAAATTGCATTGAATCATGCAAATATTGATTCCAAGGAAGCAATATACATAGGAGATAATATCAATACCGATGTTTGGGGTGGTTTAAATGCTGGTATTCTAACCTATTGGTATACCCAAGAAATTCTAGAAAATTCTAACCATGATAATATTTTTAAGCATGATCTTTTTGGCGGTATTGTGCATGATTTATGTCATTGGTCGAATTCTATTGTAACAGAATTCTAATTATCTCAATACAATTGATTATTTTTGTGGGAATGAAAAATTTTGCGAAAAAAATATTGGCTGTATTCAGCTTTTTGGTTTTGATTTCCTCTGTTTCTGCACAAACGTATAGTTTTGTAGGTGGTGCCGTGCAATATTTCTATCCAAATGCAACTGAATCAATGGATTGTGCTATTCATATTAAAAATGAAAGTTCATCAGTTTTAAAACTGAAATACAAAAAAGTATCAGTTGATTATCCTGCAAAATGGGATGTTTCATTTTGCGACAACTTAAATTGTAACAATTCGTTCGGTGATTCAGGAACTATGTTGGACATTCCAGTTGGCGATGAAACATCATCATTGAAAATTTCAGCATTTCCAAATGGTTTTGCCGATACTGCAATTGTGAAATATGAAATGTGGGACGTAAATAGCCCATCGAAAATTGATACGATGGTTTTTAACATATACGTAAGATGGGGTGTAGGGTTGAATTCGTTAACGAATTATACCACTATTTTTCCTAATCCTTCTATAAATGCTTTCCAAATTTTAAGTGATGCTTCGATTTCGGGAATTGAAATGTTGTCATTGACGGGTGTGAAAATGCCAATTCAATATTCATCCAATGTAAACGGGGTTGTTGTAAATACTTCTAAATTAAAAAATGGAGTATACAATTTGACTTTTGTTGAAGGAGATATTAAAAGAAGCAGCCTCGTAGTTGTAGGGAATTAAATAAAATTAATTTATGATTGATATTCCTTGGTATGCGCTGTTATCGGCCATAATTATTGCCTCGGGAGTATCTTATTTGGTTTATTCTAAGGATTTTCAAAAAGAGAATCTTTGGAAGTGTGCTGCAATTCTGAGATTTATCGGAATTTTTATATTGGTTTTGTTGTTTTTTGCACCAACCATCACGTTAAAAACGAATAAAGTTGTAAAATCTAAATTGTTGATTTATCGCGATGCCAGTGCATCTTGTGATTCAATGTCCCTCATAATCAACGAAAAATTAGATTCTCTTTTAAATCTAAAATTTGGAAATAGAATCAATGTTGCTGCTTTCAATTTTGCCAAAGAAATTGTTTCAAAAGGGAATGAAATGCCAAATGAAATGAAGCAATTTACCCGATTTGATCAGGTTATGAAGCATTTTAAACAACAATCCAAAGATGAATCTGTAACAGCTGCATTGGTTATTTCTGATGGAATAATGAATCAAGGTCAAATGCCTCATTTTCTTAGAAATGCAACCAAGGTTCCGCTGTCTGTAATCGGATTGGGCGATTCTGTTCAGTATCCAGATTTAATGATTACCGGTTGTTTGGCTAACGATCAAGTATATAAAGAAAATACTTTTGTTGTTGAAAGCTCTTTTGAAGCAAAACAATTTCCAATTGGTAATATAGTAATTCAATTAAAGGAGGGAAATAGAATTGTTCAATCTAAGAATTGGGTTCCCAAAAGTTTGAATGATTTTACTAAGTTGATATTCGAAGTCAAACCATCAAAAATTGGCTGGGTAAAATATTCGGTTCAAATAAAAGGAAAGGTTGAAGAAAAAAATTCTTTGAATAACTCCAGAGATTTTTGGGTTCAAGTGGTTGAAGAGAAAAAGAAAATACATTTGGTTTTTGGAAAACCTCATCCCGATATCAAATCACTAAAATTAGCTTTGGAATCGAAAATTCAAAACGATATTTCAATTTACAGTGGTTTGAATGGTTTGCAATCGGGTGCTGATATTTATGTATTTCATGGATTTCCAAACAATAAAATTGAATTGAATGCAGTTATGAATGTAGTTCAGAAGCGCGTTCCAATATGGGTATTTGTTGATAATCCTGTAAGTGCAACGTTGCTTTCTGAGCAATTAAATCAAAATATTGGTGCCAATTTTAATCAATGGCAAGAAGTTGCCACTAATTGGAATGAGAATTATGGGCCTTTTTTATTGGAAGGGACAGAAAGTCAATGGAAATCGTTTGGAGCGGTAAACACCCCGTTAACCAGGCTTTCCTTAAATGGGGATTTTCAAATACAATTATTTCAAAAATGGAATGGAATTCAAACCAATTATCCGCTTTTTGGAAGTTGCGAAAAAGAAGGTTTGCGTAGTTTGTGGTTTTTTGGAAATGGTATCTGGAAATGGAGAATGAATGAGGGTAAAATCAACAATGAATCCAAATTGTTTGATGAGTGGGTGAGTAAGAATTTTTTATGGCTAGGAGCATCGGGTAAAAAGCAAAAAGAAATTCAAATTTCTTTGCCTAATCGTTCATTTTTATTGGGCTCAGAGCAGAATATTACCGTTTCTCATTTTGATCAAACTGGCTTGCCTCAAAACAAAGATGAAATAGAGATTTATTTGATCGATTCAACCGGGATTAAAATACAAATGCCGTTGAGTAAGAATTTGAACAAATATCGGTGTATCGTAAATCCTAAGTCAGTTGGCACCTACAGAATTCGTGCATCATTAAAAGCAAATGCCGGAATTTTTGATGAACAGATAGTTTCTGTTTCTCGTTCTGGTTTAGAGCAAAATAACACAACTGCCAACTTTGATTTATTGCGCCAAATTTCTCATGTTAACGGGGGAAGTTTTTATCTTGGAATGAATTTGAATGAAGTCATTGATAATTTGTCAAAGAATTTAATTGGAACTGAAAGAATTGTTGAACAAGAAACTTCACTTTCTTTTATCCAAATTTCTGGGGTGATGGTGTTATTGGTTTTTATATTTGCAGGGGAGTGGTTTTTGCGGAAATGGTTGGGTAAAATTTAGGTCTATGAAGAAACAAAGGGTGGTTGTTGGAATGAGTGGTGGCGTTGATAGCTCCGTGGCTGCATATTTGCTTTTACAACAAGGTTATGAAGTGATTGGACTCTTTATGCGGAATTGGAACGACGCTGCTGTAACCCTAGAAGATGAATGCCCTTGGATAGATGATAGCCGCGATGCCATGATGGTTGCGGAACAATTGGGTATCCCATTTCAAGTGATAGACCTGAGCGAGGTATATAAGGAACGTATCGTTGACTATATGTTCAATGAATATGAGATGGGCAGAACTCCCAATCCTGATGTTTTATGTAATCGCGAAATTAAATTTGATGTTTTCTTACAAAATGCCCTCAAATTGGGTGCGGATTTTGTTGCAACTGGTCATTACGTGCAAAAACAGGAAGTAGTTGTTGATGGTTTAACAGAATATCAATTAATTGCTGGGTTAGATCAAAATAAAGATCAGAGTTATTTTCTGTGTCAGTTAAATCAGTTTCAACTTTCTAAAGCACTCTTTCCTATTGGAGGGATTTTGAAGCCAGAAGTTAGAATGTTAGCGGAAAGCGCCAACTTGGCAACAGCCGCAAAGAAAGATTCTCAAGGGTTATGCTTTATTGGTAAGGTTAGGTTGCCTGAATTTTTGCAACAACAATTAAAAGTTAAAATGGGTCAAGTTATTGAAATTGAAGAAAATAATGAGAAGGTGATTTCTTATTTTAATAAAATAAATGATTCACATTTACCTTGGCAAAATAGAATTGAAAAATTAAAATTCAATAAGAGTGACGGCAAAGTAGTGGGCGATCACAACGGTGCTCATTTTTATACAATTGGGCAAAGAAAAGGATTAAATATTGGTGGAAAGCCTAAACCCTTGTTTGTTTTACAGACAGATGTCGTAGATAATTTCATTTACGTAGGACAAGGTGAGGACCACAAGGGATTGTTTTCTACTGGGCTATTAATCTCAAAAGAAGAAGCCCATTGGGTTAGGCCGTCGATGAAGCAATTTGTTCTAAATTCTAATGATTTAATGTGTAGAATTAGATATCGTCAAACTTTATTTGAATGTAAATTATTTGAGCAGGAAAACGGTTCATTTATTTTGAGCTTTGAAATCCCTCAAAAGTCAGTAACTGCAGGTCAATTTGCCACTGTTTATTGTGAAGATGAATTAATATTTAGTGGAGTAATCTCCTAGTATTGTCATTTTTTAATTTTTCGGAGCCCTTTAGACAACATTTATCAATTGTGAATTGTCATTTAAATGTTAAATTATTTTATAAATAAAATAATTAGCAAAGAATCTAGTTTTAAGACTACGTCTTAACAGGCAAATTATGACAAAACGACTACAGGAATTATTCAAAGTAATTTTATTTACTTTAATTTTAATTGCAACTGCGCAAAAGGGAAATGCGCAAATTTCTTCAACCGGAAAAACTTTTTATATGAGTTTCATGGAAATGGAAACACGAAGCGGTGCATTTCCAGATACCTTGCTCATTTTCGTTACATCAACAGTGAATACCAAGATTGTATTGGATAATCCGAGATTGACTGGTTCAGCGGTTACTTGCAACATTACAGCGAACAAAGTAAATAGAATTCCAGTTGACTGTAATTTTTATTACCCTACGGGTTCTGAGTTTCCTTCAACAGATATCAATAGTAAACGCGGATTGAGAATTGTTGCCCAAGACCCAGTAAATGTTTATTGTTTGAATTTGGAAATAAACCGTTCGGATGGAACTTTCGTTTTGCCATATGAAAGTATTCCGGCTGCCCCTGAATATTATGTATGTTCTCACATGCCCGATGCTACTGTAACTGGGGGTTATGCTGAAAGTGAATTTGTAATTATTGCGATGGACAATAATGTGACCGTTGAAATTACACCTACATCTGCAACCAAAGGAAATGCAGCCAA
>Ga0214923_10002382_pt1 | contig 25104 bp, 29 predicted proteins | sample LL1510_MetaG_FD_177993 | JGI IMG/M metagenome (GOLD analysis project Ga0214923, IMG submission 177993) | Freshwater microbial communities from Lake Lanier, Atlanta, Georgia, United States - LL-1510 | ecosystem: Environmental > Aquatic > Freshwater > Lake | place: USA: Georgia | collected...
ACCCTAACGCATACACGCTTGCGTCTGGAACTACTAACGGAACATTAAAGCTCACCGCATCTTCTGGCGGTATTCAAGACAACATTGCTGTTACTGGTTTAGGAACTGCTGCCTATACTGCATCTACTGCTTATGCAACATCAAGCCATACACATGGCAATGTGCTAAATGGTGGAACAATGACCACATCAGTTATAGCAACTAACCCAGTCAAAGTTGTTATTACTGATTCTTCAAATAACCTTGGTCTTCTTCCAACCACAGGTGCAACAAACACTACATTCCTTAGAGGCGATGGAAGTTGGGCTACACCTGCTGGTGGCGGCGGAACACCATTTGGACCTGTAATCAAAACAGGTTATTATTACTCAAGTCTTGGTACAGACAGTTCGGCAAGCGTAGCCATAGCGTCAGCAATTACAAACAACCTTGAACTGCAGCCCTTCTACCTTGCAGCAACCGCGACAGCAATCAGAATCACAATCCAAGTGCAGACAGGAACCACAGGCGGAGTCATCAGGCTCGGCATTTACAACAATGCTGCAGGCGGAGATTATCCGGGTACATTATTACTTGATGCGGGCACGGTTACAACCGCAACCGCAGGAGCTAAAACAATAACCATCTCCCAATCATTATCGGCAGGTTTATATTGGATTGGATACCTTCAAACCGCAGGCGCAGGAAACACACAACTTCTTGGCGTTACATCAAATACTTTCACTGGTGCAGGCGCAGGCGCAATGTCTATGGTTATACCGACAGCAACCACCGCGAGCTTCAGCGCAGTCCAAAACATTGCATGGAGACAAACAGGAACCTCAACATTGCCCGCAACATTTGCTGGAACAACATTGCTATCAATGGTAGGGTCAGTCTGGTTAGGATTCTAAAATGCAAATAACAATTTATGGTGAAGGCGGTTTCGACCCCAGCAAACCAAACAACAACATTATTGAAGAATACGAAGTTGAAGACCCGCAACCAACTAAACAACAGTTAGCAAGACAATCTGCTTTGGCAAAACTTGCTGCTTTAGGCTTAACTGATGAAGAAATTAAAGCGCTATTAGGATAAAATAAACTTATGCGCGCTTACACACCAGGTGGACGTTTTGACACCGATTTTGAGCAAGATGCGGTTAGCGAAGGTATAACCGCTGACCGCACTAACCCTACTGGTTTGCTAGCGCAGTGGTGGACTTTTAATTCAGCTCTATCAACCACTGACCCAATTTATGACGTAGAGCCTGTAGGAGCTGGTCGTGTTTGGTCTGGACCTAAGTATATTCCTATTGTAATGACTATGATTGGTCAAGGTACAAGCGCACTAAATGACCGAGGTTTTTATAACACGGACAGCCTACACTTAACTATAAACGTAGATGATTTAATGGGAGTTGCGCCAGATTTATTTGATGATAAAGGATTTATTAAATCCAGTATTGACCTAGTAGATAAGTATAGAATAGTTATTAAGAACGAAGTATATAGGCCTACTAAAACTCAACCTGCAGGTTTGGTCGGTAACCGACACACTCTTGTACTTATGGACTGCAGTCAGCTGGCTCCAGATGAGCTTGTTAATGATGTCCAGTTCCTTGCTTACGCACAACCTTAATAGGAGACATAAATGGCAAAAAAGAAAGCGGATGCATCAGAAAAAACCGGTGTATCAGGGGGCGTCAACAACTGGACACCGCCTTATGGTGAGGATACTCATATGGGAGTTATCCATAGCTACAATGATAAAGGTGAACTTATGGGTGTGTCTAAGGCAGCCGACCCAGAAGCTGGCAATCCGCTAGGAAAGCCGTGGGACGTAGTTAGGCTTCACAATGAGCTGGATTGGATGAAAAAAGCTGGATTAAATCCAAAGTTTAGTCTTGTTGAACACGGGGTTCCTAAGCCTGAAGCTAAGCCTGGCCCTCCAGCATCCGGCTCGGTTACTAGAGTGTCTCCTTCTAAAACTCCTAAAACTCCTGCAAAACCTAAAAAACCAGCGGGCGGTAAAACTTCTGCAAAGCCAGCGGCTAAGAAGCCGGCTGCTGCAAAGCCAGCTGCTAAAAAGCCAGTTGCTAAAAAGCCAGTTGCTAAAAAGGGTAAATAATGCCTTTTAAATCTAAACAGCAGGAAAAATGGATGTTTGCTACTAAACCAGAAATGGCTAAACGTTGGGCTAAGGAAACTCCGAACCAAAAAGCTCTTCCTAAAAAAGTTAAAAAGAAGAAAAAGAAATGACTATTGAATTACCTTATTACACTGGAATACTACTTATTGTGGGCGTAACTATTATCTCTGTTGTTGCCATTATTGCTAAGGCAGCTGTTGAAGTAAAGAAGAAAAAATAATGGCTAGTGAATCGTGGCAAAAGAAAGCCGGTAAGAACCCTAAAGGTGGCCTTAATGAAAAGGGCCGTAAATCCTATGAAAGGGCTAATCCTGGGTCTGACCTTAAAGCACCGGTAAAAAGCGGCGACAATCCCCGTAGAGCCTCTTTCCTGGCTCGTATGGGTAATATGCCGGGCCCTGAAAGAAAGCCTAATGGAGAGCCTACAAGACTTCTTCTAAGCCTACAGGCTTGGGGAGCATCCTCAAAAGCAGACGCTAAGAAAAAGGCTGCTGCTATGTCAAAACGTTTAAAAGCTAAGAAAGGCAAAAAATAATGGCTGTAGCTCAATCTATAGTTGCTACTAGTGGAACTGCCACTAGAATTGGACCTACCGTTGATGGCACTTGGACATCAGCAACCTTGGTTCTACAAAACCTAAGCACCACTTCAACTGACCTTATTTATATTGGAAGTTCAGCTGTTACCACTACAGCTTACGGATATGTTCTACATGCTGGAACAGCTACGTCAAAGAACTCTTTGACCATCGCTATTACACCGCAGGATAACCTATATGTCGTATCAAACGCTACGCCTAACCTGGCTGTTTTAACTCTTTACACTACATTTACTAAGCAAGTTCCTGCGTAAATTTAGGATAAATAATGGCTAAAAAACCGGTGTGGGAAACTAAGGACCCTTCTAAAAAAGATAAACCCTTAAGCAAAAAGCAAAAAGCTTCCGCTAAAGCTAAGGCTAAGGCTGCTGGCAGACCTTATCCTAACCTAGTGGATAACATGAACGCCTCTAAGAGAAAGAAGAAATAATGGCAAAACACAAATGTGGTAAGTGCGCCGGCTGTAAAAAAGGTCTAAAGTGCACTATGGAGTGGAAGGACCAAAAGAAATCTTGGTCTGGCTCTAAAGCTGATGAAAAGGCTGACAAGAAGACCATGGAGGGTATGAGTCCTAAGCAAAAAGCCGCTTTTAAGAAGGCTGATGAAAAGATGGACAAGAAGAATCCTTCTAAAAAGGAAGACAAAAAGATGGATGCCGCTTTGGCTAAAAAGGTCAAGAAAACAGTTCCTGCTAAAAAGAAATAATTAAAAGTTTAGCCCCCCGCAAGGGGGGTTTTCTTTTATTCTAGAAGTGGCCCTATGCTGGGGCTGAACCAAATTTGCGCTGTATTTTGCTTACTCCAATGGAGACTGACATGTCAAGTATTGACAAGGACCCTAAGTCCAAGATATCTAAATCTTCGGATAAAAAGTTCTTCTTAGGTTTTTCTGATGGCTTTCCAGTTAGCAAATTACCTATGATAGCAGCTCTAGTGAGTCAAGTGATACGGCGGAATAATGGGCGTTAATTTTAGAAAATCCTCTCTTACCTCCCTTTCTGGACTTGAAACCTCACTTACAAAAGAGCTAATTAGAGATGCTATTAGAGCAGGGTGGCCAGCAAAAATAGCAAAAACCTTATTTGTAACTGTAGATAAGCTTTCTATATCTATTAAGTATGACTCTAAATATGCGAATCAAATTAATGATTTAGAGTACGGCACTGAGGAAATTGCCCCTAATCCTATCTTTAGGACCTTCTTAAATAAACACTCTAATCTTATTGATAATAAGGTTTCTGAGTGGTCTTTAAATTATTTAATTAATGGGGATGTGCTTCCGTGAGTTTTATACTAAGTGAGGACCAAGCTCTAAAAACCTTATTAACCGGCATTACGGTTGCCGATGAAAAGAACGCAGCTAGACAAGTAGGCGTTTGGTTTGCAAATCCAGACATTGAATCCCGCTCCCAAAGTTACCCCTATATCACCATAGAGCTTATTGACTTTAGCCCCGCTACTTATAGGCAGCAATCAGGCATGTTTGTTGATAATGACCTTCAGGGAACTATAGCCCCTACCGCAGGTTATGCCTATTCTTACGAAATTCCGGTTACTTGGGATTTAACCTATCAAATTACCAGTTATGCCAGACACCCTAGACACGATAGGGCTATCTTGGCTCATCTTTTAAATAAAGTTTTTGTGTCAAAACGCGGTTATTTAGCCGTCCCTAATGACCTTGGGACCGAGACTTCTTACCGCCATTTGACGCTCGAAGAGTTCATCAAACGTGATACCATTGAAGATAATCGAAGATTATATAGAAGTGTGTTCACTGTAACGGTGACAAGCGAAGGAACCGTTGCTTCTTACGTAAATAGTAAAGAAGCGGCAACTATAAAAATTAATCAAACGCAGACAAGCCATATCCCAACCGGAAAACAACCTATTTAATATTTGATAAATACTTAATCATTTAAGGAGAAAATCTTATGGCGACTTATAACCGCCCCGGAGTGTACCTAGAAGAAGTAGCAAGCACTCCACCAGTAGTCGGAAGCGGAACCACCGCAGTAGCCACCTTTATGGGGCCATTGGTTAAGGGTCCACTAGAGGCTACCCTCGTAACCTCATGGACACAGTTCACCACTCTATTTGGCGATGTATCAGCTAACTCTGCGGACGTTGACGTGCCAACAGCAGTCTACTTGTTCTTTGCAAATGGAGGAAGCCAGTGCTACATTCAGCGTGTTGTTACTACCATTACTGCGGTATCTACAGCTGCTACTACTGCTAGCACCTCTTTAGTTGTCGCGGCGGCTACATCCTTGCCTACCTCTGATGGCAATAACTCTGGAAGTATTTCTACCGGTATGTTTATTTCAGGAACCGGTATTCCTGCTGGAACAACTATTACAAACGTAGTAAGCCAGACTTTGACTCTAAGCCAAAGCGCTTCAGTTCCGGCTAACACTACCTTAATTATTGGAACTCCAGTATCCTCATCTGTAACTATCTACGGAAGCACTACAGCTGGAAACACTGCTACGCTTGCGGCTCAAACTCCTGTTACTAGTTACAGTATTGCAACTCAAACCCCAACTGGAACAACTAACATAACTATTACTACTGCAAGCCATAACTTTAGCGTTGGTCAATCTGTTACTATTGCCGGTGTTACCCCTGCCGGATATAACGGAACTTGGGTTACGCAAACCGGTACTACTGGAACTACTCTAGTTGTAAACATTGGTTCTAACCCTGGCGCAATTACTGTTGCTGGTGCAGTAGCCCCTGTAGGTCAAACTACTACAACTCTTACTACTTCTGCTGCTCACAACTTGCTTGTTGGTCAAACAGTAGTAATTGCTGGAACTACCTCTACCGCTAGTTACAATGGTAACTTTGTAGTAACAGCAGTTCCAACTACAACTACCTTTACAGTAGTAAATCCATTGGCTCCTATTGCCCCTATTACTGGTGCAGGAACCGTTACAGCGTACAATACTGCTAGGTCAGAACTTACTCTTACTGCTAAGAACCCTGGTGTATGGAGCAACTCTCTTTACTATGAGATTTCAAGCTCTACCACTAGCGGAGCTTATCCAGGTAAGTACTTTAACTTGGCTATTTACTCTGGTGGAACTACCGCCGGGTTTATTGTGGAGCGTTTCTCTGATTTAACTATGCTTGCCACAGATTCGTCATATGCTCCTACTATCGTTAATGCATCTTCTGCTTATGTAGTGGCATCTGACCCTAACTCTGCAAACCACACGGCTGACAAATTTACCAACGCTAATAACCCGCTCTCTGTTAATTTAGTTGCTCTAACCGGTACGGTTGCTTCTCAGGTTACTGCTAGCACAAGCGTTACTCTTAGTGCTGATGTTACAGGACTTAGCGTTGGTATGTATGTTTACGGAAGCGGTGTTGCTGCTGGTACAAAGGTAAGCGCTTATAACTCAAGCACTAAGGTAATAACCCTTAGCGCTAATGCCACTATTAGTGCTGGAGCTATTTTAACCTTTGTAAATACTCCATTTACTGGTGGTACAGATGGAACTTCTGTAAATAACACTGCAGTAGCTGCAACATCCTCGCTAGCTAAATTGGATGTTATTCCTTCTCCTATCTTGCTTAACGCTCCAGGTATTACCGCACTAAACGACGTTAATAACCTTTTAAACTACGCGTATAGCCGTGGAGATGTGTTTGTAATCATTGACCCTACGCAGGTTACTACAGATGCGGTAAGCCAATTAAACCTAGCAAATACCTATACCGGTGGTTCCGGAGGTTCTTCAGCACTTGGTTTTGGAGCGGTTTATTTCCCCAACTTAACAATTCCAAGTTTAACTTCAAGTGCGCCTGGAGCAACAGTTACTGCCTATCCTGGTGGCGCAGTTGCCGCTAAGTATGTTACTACTGACTCATCTAGAGGCGTATTTAAGTCCCCAGCTGGTCTAGAAGCAAGACTTTCAGGCGTAGTGTCTGTAGCTAAGCTAACTAGTACAGAACTAGATTATTTGAACACTGGAAGCAGCAGCAGCACTTTCTCTACCGCAACTCCGGTAAATGCTATCCGTTACATCCCTGGTTCAGGAATTGTAGTTATGGGAGCTAGAACCCTAAGTACTTCTTACAATAACAAGTATGTATCTGTAAGGAGAAGCCTAATCCAACTTCGCAAGCAACTTACTGATGCAACTGCTTTCGCTGTCTTTGAGCCTAATGACCAGCGTTTGTGGAACAGAATTAAGACCACTTGTGAAGTAACCCTAATTAACTTCTGGCAGGCTGGTGGTTTGCGCGGAACAACTCCACAGGATGCGTTCTTCGTAAAGTGTGACTCTACAATCAACACTGTGTCAAGCATCGCCGCTGGTGAAGTTCACGTTGAAATCGGTGTAGCCCTACAGCGCCCTGCCGAATTCATTGTTATCCGTATTAGCCAATACGACAGTGGCTCTGTTGTAACAGTCCTATAGGAGGAAAAATAAATGGCACAAAGCGCAATTTCACGCTTTTCAAAGCTGGCTACTGACCCTTTAAGAAATTTTAGGTTCATAGTTGACTTTCGTGTAACTGGAGACCCTGGTGTGCCAGGTTCTCCTGCGGCTGGTACTAGCAGCTTCTTGAAGTTCAAGGGCGGGTTTAGCTCCATTGATGGACTAAACATTAGCACCAACAGCATTAGCTACCGAGAGGGCGGTATGAATACTACCCTGCACCAGGTTCCAGGAATGACATCGTTCTCTCAAATTACTCTAAACCGAGGAGTAATTCTTGGTCAGTCTGAGGGAATTAACTGGATGAAGCAGCTATTTGCTGCAGCTTCCGGTGAAGGTATTCCTGGTGTAGACGGCTCTACCTTTAGATGCGATATGGACATTTATGTTCTTGACCATCCAATTACTGGAACTCCGCTAATCTCTGCCGGTGATATTTTGAGCACTTCGGCTTACAAAATGAAGTTCATTGTTCACAATGCTTTTATTGTAAATCTAAACTATTCGTCCCTAAACGCTACTGACAACCAGTTAATGTACGAAACCATGAGTTTGGTGCACGAAGGCCTTTCTGTTCAGCTAGCTGACTTTGGTTCAAGCGTCCCTGCTACTTTAACTTAAATCTGGTAAACTATAAATAAATAATTAGGAGCATAAATATGGTTGATAATACAACTGATAATCCAGCAGCAATTGCTGAGGCTGTCAAAGAACTTAATAAAACTAATGTGACTGAGGTTACTACTGTAGCCCCGTCTAATTCAGAAGTAATACTGCCAGGCGGTTTTATTTCTGAAGATGGTTCTGTAATCAAATATGCTGAAGTTCGAGAACTTAACGGTATTGATGAAGAAGCCATCTCAAAGGCGGGGTCTGTGGGTAGAGCATTAGCTGCAATGTTGCAGCGTGGTGTGGTATCTATCGGTACTAACCCGGTTACAAAAAGTGAAATTGATAGCTTACTTAGTGGCGACCGAGATGCCCTTCTTTTAGGTATCAGACGTGTTACCTTTGGCGATACTATTGAGTTTGAATTTCCGTGCCCTCATTGTAAAACGGATTTGGATGTCATAGTAGACCTAGTTGAAGATATCCCGGTAAAAAGCCTTGATGACCCAATCAATGGTAGAACATTTACTTACACATCTAAAAAGCATGGAATAATTGAAGTATCTCTACCTACCGGTGTGGTTCAAAAGAAGCTTATTGAAAACTCAGATAAAACGGTATCTGAGTTAAACACTATTCTTCTAGGTGGCTGCATTAGGTCTATTAATGGTAATCCGTCATTAGGTGCCACCTCTGCTTTAAATCTTGGAATGGTTGACCGTGAGGCAATTGTTAATGAGATTATTGCTAATAACCCGGGCCCACGCCTCGGGGAGGTGAAGACGACTTGCGAGGCTTGCGGCGAGGAAATTCCTATGCCACTGTCGTTAGCTGACTTGTTTCGTCTATAAAGAAAAAGATTACGAACAACTACTCGATGAATACGAAGTATTAGCCAGAGCATTTTCAGGATGGACACTCTCTGACATTAGAGAGCTTTCAGTAAGAGAACGTAAAAATTGGCTGCATAGAGCAGCCAGAGGTAAGTAAAGCGAGTAAGTATGCCAGATGATATTAAATCCGGATTGAACCTAGGCGGTCCCGGAAACACCAGTGGCGGCTCAAAAGCAAGTCGTTTAGTAGCTGACCTTACTGAAAATTATCGTAAGCTTGACCAGATAATCGAAAAGATTGAAGGCCGCACTAAATCCATCTCCACTAACTTAAGGAACGCTTTTCCTGGTGGCACTAGCGGCGGCGGTTCATCTGCTGGCAGTTCTATGTCTTTTGTGGACGGTGGGACTGTTCCTGTTGGTGGTCGTTCTTCTAGCGGATTCCTTCAAGGAAGTAATGGCAGCAAGTTTGACTGGAAAGGCGCTCTTAGCACCATGGGTAGTGCAGCCCTTACTGGGGCTGCAAAACTTTTGGTTCCCGCCGATTACATTACCAATGATATTGCAATAAATAGATTTGGGTTCTTTAACGCAGGTAATACCTCCGATGCTACTAAAAAAATAGCTACGGATACTATGGGCAACATGATGCACTATGGTACCGCCATTAGTAATCTAGACGCAGCTAATGCTGTTATGGCTGGCTCTAGCATGGGTTTTATGCCAGGACTATCAAACTATGGAACAGTAAAAGGAAGCGTAGCAAACGTTTCTAACGTTGTTCCAGGAGCTGGTTTAGAGGCCAGTATGGGCGCAGTAGCGGCATTAAACCAAGGTGCTAGTGTAAATAAACTTCGTATGCTTGGTATTCAAGTTCGTGACCCGCAGGGTTATATGAGAAGTGTTGAAGATATTGCTAAAGACTTGTGGAAAACAATAAGTAGAACAAAAACTGGTGGAAGTGCAGCAATTACTCAAGCTGACCTTTCTTACTCTTTGCAACCTGGTATGTCTTTAGACATGCTACTAAACCAGTATTTTGCTGGAGACCCAGTTCTTAGACAATCAATTATTGCTTATCTATTTCAGTTTGCGGCACAAGGAGGAGCAACTGATGTAAATAATGGTAAGTTACTTGCATCAGGTGCTAGACCTGGGATTACAGAAAGCGTAGCTAATAGAGAGTATCAGTCATATAATTTTATGAATAGATATACTGGGGCCGGTGTTGCTGGAATAATGGGTGGAAATACAGTTATATCTTCAATTTCTGGTACATTAGCTAACTTAGGTCCTATTTTGGGAGGGGTCGCTAGTGGTGCGGTAACTGCAAGCACATTTTTAGAGACAATTGCTGGTGCTGGTAATGGGGGCGGTGGAGATGTTTTAGGTGGTCTAGGTAGTTTGCTTAAATCTGGTGCCGGCGGTGACTTAGGCGGTATATTTACCGGACTAGGCTCAGCGGCTATAGATTTAGCTGTACCATTAGCCGCAGCATTTCTTGTTGCTGGAGTTGTAGATGCAATTGCACAGCATAAATTAAGTCCGGATGAAATAAAGAATTTTATGAAAGTAGGTTACGGTTCGGACTATAACAATCTAAATAGCCCTAACTGGAAAAAACCCAGCGTTGTTAGTGATAAGCCCTTGGGTGGAGGTTTTGGTATGGGGGTACCATTGGGTGGATTATTTAGTAAAGCAACTGCTGAAACTGGTTTAGTTATTGACGATGCTTTTAGAGATTCTGCTATTCATAGAATTACAAGTGATTACAATGTTCGTAGAACGTACACTGACCTAAAAGGAATTAAGCATACAGATATCCATGATGGGGTGGATTATGGGGCTAAAGAAGGCCTTAGCTTATTCCCAGTAGCTGGTGGAAAAGTTGCGGCAAATAAATATGAACCTAATGGTAAGGGGAACTATTTAGTTGTTCGTCATCCTAACGGCTACAGTACGATATATGGCCATATGAAGAGCAGAAGTGCTCTTGCTGAGGGAACATCGGTTGGATTAAGTACAAAAATAGGTGAAGTTGGAAAAACCGGTTCGGCAACTGGTGCTCACCTACATTTAGGCGTTCAAGACGATAATGGTAAATTATACAATCCGCATGACTTTTTAAATAATAATTTACCTAGTCGTGGAAGTGTAGGCGGCGGTTATGGCCAGGGTGCTCCTCTGGAAACTACTACAACTAATTATGGAGGCGTTGTCGTAAATATTAATTTGCCACAAAATGCCAGTATCAATGAAACTGTTTTGGCTAAAGAAATTAAACGAATAATAACTCAGGATACGCGTATCAGAGAGGCTGTAAGTAGATAATGTCTGGAAATACAAGCTCTAATGGAGCAGACAGAAGTGGCGGAAAAGCCGGTAGCGGTACCAAGGGATATATCTACAAACTTGGAAATGGATACGATTATAAGAATTTTGGTGTGGTTTCAGATACTCTCTCTATTTCTGTTCAGGGGTTTGAGTTTGACAGAATTAAGCAAGGTAAGGATGTTGTCCAATTATATAGAGCAAATGCTGATGCTAATGGTGATTACCTTATCTATATGCATGAACTCAGTTCTAGTATGGTTAATAATGCAAACTCAAATCAGCTTTACCACACTGTAGGGACAAAAGTTCACTTAATTAAGCAAGGAACTTCTGAAACTTTAGATTTGCCTTATTATTACGTGCCCGGTGCTGGCGAGATAGCGGCTCCACCGCCTGTTATAACAAAACCTGGAACTGAGGTAATTGTGCCAGCTCCGCCTCAAGACCCTAATCAATATCAATGGAATCTTCCGCCGCACAAATGGAGTCTTCCATTTACTGCAGGTAGTGATTTAAATAACATGCCTAATGGTCATAGAAAATCCCCGTCTGATGATAGATACAGACGTGGCCGTATTTGGTGGAGAGCTACTCAGGCTGACCTAACTACTACTGATGGTACGGGAAAAACTATAACTGTAGATAATTCGGATAGAAAATACGGCTTCCAATTTTTATGGAATCCAGAAACTTTTGGTACCGCGGTGTCTGTTCAAATGGATGCTACCCCACAAATTCAAGATAGATTTGCCGCAACTGTTGGGGCATTCCCTGCTACAGAGACAATTAGTTTTACTCTTAGAATAGATAGAACAAATGATTTTGCATGCGCTAACGCATATTTTAAGCGCCCTACGAATATTGTTCAGGATTCTACTAATACAGGACAAAATAATTTTATTTCGGCTAAGGACACATATAGATTTATACGATTTTATCAAAATGCCGGAAGTTTTAATAGTGGCCTTATTAAAAAGGGAAAGGTATCTACTGTAGAAGAAAAGTTAGTCGACCTTTTCCAACGAGGTACTTTAGCCGATATTGAATATCTATATAAAGCTATAAATGGCCCTGGTCCTGGTGGAGGTTCTTCTTCTAATGACTATTGGAAAAATGCACGAGGAATTATTACGGCTGATATTGGTTGGCTTATGCCTACCCTACTTAACGTAGACGTTGGTCCGCTATCATATATAGGATATGTAACTTCTATGAGTGTTACGCATATTGGATTTACCCCTGATATGATTCCTATTAGAAGTGATGTAAATATTTCTCTCAACCTGCTTGCTACAGCTGGCCTAAGTACTTCAAGTAATGGAGGAAAATAATGCCTATTTATTTAGGGTCTAGGTACGAAAAAATGCCTATTAAGTTTTTTTCTGTAAAACCTGATGCAGACCCCTCTCCTACTGTTTATTACCAGTTCCCTTCTTCGCCTACCGTTCAAAGAAATTATTCGATATATGACTGGAAAGACGGGGACCGAATTGAATCCGTGGCTTTTCATTTTTATTCTTATCCGAGTAAATGGTGGTTAATTGCTGATAATAACCCACAAATAATTGATTGGTTAAACGTGCCTGTTGGAACAAGGATTAGGATACCGCGTGGCTAATCCTATGAATGCAATTGCTGATGGCGGCATGGACCAAGCAGCTTACGCCTCTGTTTATTTTCCGCATAATGACAGAGCGCCTAAGCGCGTCTATCGGGTTACTCTTCGCCAAGAGGTGTTTGCTCATGACTACGCTGATGTTTATTTTAGAGATTGGAACGTCAGCCCATCTACTATAAAGCCCGGTTCTCCTATGGTGATTAGCATACGTGGTAAAAAATTTTATGGGATGGTGCATAACGTAGAAAACATCCAAGAAGTTTCTAAAAACTTTACAAAAATTGGATGGATTGGAGCGTCTTATTACATGCACCAATCTAGTCAAAAGATATATAGAAACGTTACTGCTAGCCAAGTAATTATTGAAATAGCAAAAAAATATAACTTTGCTTACAGGGTTCATCCACATAAGCGCATCTATTCTTCTGTTGTTCAGGGAGGCAGAACTGATTGGGAGCTTATGGTTTCTTTAGCAAGAGAATGCGGATATCTACTAAGAGCAGAAAATACCGAAATACATTTTCATCCAATTTGGGAAGAGTTTAATAGATATATAAATGAGGCAGCTATATTTGATAAGGGCGATGCTGGGTTTAAAACTAAAAATCCTATTTATGGATTTAATCCTATAATTAGTGAAACCATGAGCCATCTTGGTTTTAAAAAGGCTGCGACTTCAATTGCCGGTGTTAATCCTATAGATGGAAGTTATTTTAAAGTCACAAATCAGGACCCGTTTACTCCAAGCAGAGCTGACTCAAATCCAGAGTTATTTGACGACCACGATACAGAAGCGGTAGCTAATGACTTTACCACCGCGTCTCATCTTGCAAAAAGCTCCGATGACTATAGCAGTTTTCCTTATATTGCAGAAGTAGATTGCATAGGAGTTTCTTCAGTACGACCCTGCCTTCCTGTATATCTAAATAATATTGGAGATGAGTATACTGGCTATTGGACAGTGCTTAGTATTCTTCATGAAACAATAGAGGCATCATTAAATCAACCTGTTTACACAATTTCTATGACGGTAGCAACAGACTCTTTGGGTCAAATTTCTGACCCTAATAAGCCTGTTACTCCTCCAGTCAACCCAACAAGGCGTGTTATTCCGAACGTGAACAACACGATTGTTTCTCCACAAACTGTATTAAATACGCCTGGGTTATCTATTATCCCTATTCAACAGTATGAGGTTGTTGATAGAACAAATCGTTTAGGGCTCACTGGTCCATTGGTTTCTGTTTCAAAATGGGGTTCTACTCATGGGGATTTAACATATACATATAATGAAAAAAATATGCCGGAAATTGTAAGAGCAAAGGTGTATAGAATATGAGCACAAAAGATATGAGATATTACGGTATTTATAGAGGAGTTGTTGTTTCTACAACAGACCCTTTGGGTAAAGGTAGAGTTGCCCTTAAAGTCCCTCAGATATCAGGCGATGAAATAACTAACTGGGCTTGGCCTATTATCGGTGTACCTGAAAATAGGAAAGTGCCTTATGGTTCTTTTTATGATTTCACAAACCAGTTTGCCGGTAATAAAGATTCTACGTCTGTGGGCGACAGTACATACCCTCCAGCCGCCAACACTCCGATATCTATGAGATTGGGATATACTGATACTACTACTACACAGTTTGTTTATGTAGACGGCGGCGATAATACTAAAATAACTTTTAAAAAAGCTGGTATTTATAATTTCCAATGGTCCGCTCAGTTTGTAAATACTGATGTAGCTCTTTCAGATGTATCGGTATGGTTAAGGCAAAATGGTGTGGATTTAGACGGTTCTACTGGTCTTGTATCTATACCTAACAGCCACGCTGGTGGCGATGGTCATTCAATTACGGGATGGAATTATCTTATTAATGCTAAAGCAAATGATTACATAGAACTTTGGTGGACTTGTAATAAATCAAATACATATATAGCTACATACCCCGCAAGTACTAGTCCTGTATATCCATCAACCGCTTCAGTAGTAGCTACTGTAGACTTGGTTGGTGGCTTTAACCCAGTTGCGGGAGACCCTTGCTGGGTTATGTTTGAAGGTGGAAACCCCAATTTCCCTCTATGGTTAGGAACATTTTAAATGAATGAAGTTCAATTAGATTACCCATTTAGCTTTGGTAGAAGCGCTGATGGTAAGTATCTTACTACTCTTGGTGCGTCTAGCGACTATAGAACTATTTGGAAAAACAGAATCTTATTGGTTCTTGGAACTAGGCCCGGTGAGCGCGTAATGCGACCAGACTTTGGAAGTAACCTATACTCTGCGGTCTTTGAACCGGAGGCAACCGCTGCTGAAATTATAAATGACAGTATTAATCAGGCCTTTAGTAAGTGGCTTCCTGACCTTATTCTTAATAGGATAACTCCAACTTTTGACCCAGGAGCTGGGTTATTATCTATATCTTTAATCTATGCCTTGCCCACTGGCGAAGTAGATAGTGTTACAATTAATACCGGAATATTCAATCGTTCCGGGGACCTTATTCAGGAGATAAACAATGGCTGATACAAATAACTCTTTAGTTACTTATATCCCGCAAATTGACTATACGTCCAGGGACTATATTGCGCTACTTAATGATTTAACCACCTTAGCACAACAGTTTAACCCAAAGTGGAGCGCTACAAATCCGTCAGATATTGGGGTTACTCTATTAGAGCTTTTTGCATATCTAGGGGATATTCTAAACTACTATGCAGACCGTTCTGCTTCTGAGGGTTTTCTAAGCACAGCAAGCCAAAGACAAAGCATTCTTCAACTTGCCGCAATGCTAGGATATGCTGTTACAACAAATCAGCCAGCGATTGTAAATCTTACACTGGGTAATACATCTGCCTCAGATATTATAGTTCCTTCTCTTACTCAGTTTAAAGGAAGTCAAATAATAAATGGCCAAACTACAGATGTAACCTTTGAATTAGATAGTGATGCGTATGTGCCAGCCAATTCTTCAGTTACGGTTACCGCAACGCAAGGAATTACTTATTCTAACGTTACTCTTGGCACGTCTACAGGTGCACCAAATCAGGTGTTTAAGATAAACTCTACTAACGTAATTATTAATGGCTCCGGTTCTACAGCAAGTCTAAAAGTTTTTGTTGGAGATATTCAATATACCTACGTATCAACATTGGTTGATAGCACCTCTTATGATTCTACATTTACAACATCTGTAGATTCCGATGGCTACACTTATGTTATTTTTGGCGATGGTGTATTTGGAAGAGTTCCTACGGTGTCGCTTACAGTAACAGCAACTTATAGAGTTGGAGTTGGAGCTGATGGTAATATATCAGCTGGTACTATTACCGGACTTGCAAATAACAATGTTTCAAACATAACTGTAACACAGACCTCTGATGCTAGCGGTGGTACGGATATTGAAAGCAGTGACTCAATTAGAGTTAATGCTCCCAGAGCTTTACGTACTCTTAGGCGCGCAGTTTCTCTTAAAGACTACGCTTATATGGCTCTACAAGTTCCAGGAGTATCAAAGGCAATTGCTGATTCCTCCGTATGGACCAGCGTAAACTTATATGTTGGACCTAATAGTTCTGCAGCATCATCTACTTATGGCCCTTTTACTGGTGTAACTAAGGTAGAAAAAACGGCTAGTGATAGTACAGCTTATGTTAGCGGAACTTCCTATTTAACATATACTTGCACTAACTCCGGACTAGCTGTTGGTCAATACGTTAGTGTAACAGGTATGGCACCGGTTAACTATAATATCTATGCGCCTGTTTTGGTCACATACGCAGATAGCACAAAGTTTACAGTTCAAGGAACATACAGTACAGCCATTAATACAGGATTATCTGCAAATGCTAAGGTAACTTCTACCGGTGACCCTACCACATCATTTGCATCTTTACAAAGTACAATTTTGTCATACTTTACTGATAAGGTAGCCCCTAACGTAAATCTATCGGTTCAACCACCAAGCTATGTACCTGTAAATATAGATTTGGATTTAAAGGTAATTAAGAGTTATCAACAAAGCACTGTTTTGGCTCAAGTAGATAGTATGCTATCTAGCTTATTTGATTACAACAATTCATTCTTTGCGGATATTATATCACCAAACTTTATAGTCACAGCATTACTAGGAATTAGCGGTGTTGATACTACTACCGTAATTACACATCTAAGAAGAAATACAGATGAAAAAGTATTTAGTGTCTCTTACTATACGAACACTACAACTGCAATTACTTTAACAACTAGCACAAATCATAGTTTGGTAGCTGGTGATACTATTTATGTATACAATGTTGATTCTACTGTAGATGGGACTTATACTATAGCTAGCGCAACTAGCAATACAGTTACCTTTAATAAGTCTATGGCAGCGGCCACGCCTACTGGTATTACATCTTCTACTAGCTGGACTACTGCTACTACAGAACTTACAGTTAGCAGCACAACTGGAATTCAAGTTGGTATGAACGTCACTGGAACAAATCTTATCAGCACTGTTAAATCTATCGGGACTGGTAAAATTACATTGAATTCAAAACCAAGCGGTTCTGGAACAGGCGCACTGACCTTTACAAAACCTTATTCAAGTGCGGATAACTATATAAGGCTTAAGTCTATTGAAACAGTTAACTGCGCTATAAATGAAATCCCAGTCAAGGGAACAATAACTATAAAAACCACTGGCGGACTTTCTTAAGGAGAAATAATGGCCACTTATCCAAATAATATAAAAAGCTTTACCACAAAAGTTGACGGAGTTACTACCGTAGCTGCTGCTGATGTAAATGACCTACAATCAGAAGTTGTCGCTGTGCAAACAGCTTTAGGTACTAACCCCGCGGGGTCTGTGCTGGGCACAAGTAGCATTGGTACATATACCGCCGTACCTGGAACACTGAATAACGTGAGCGCAAGACTTCAAAATCTTGAGGCGGGTCTAACCGCTAATGCTACAGACGGTGCTAGAGTTGGGTATACGTTACTTGATTCGGGTAACTGGACTGCATCAAAGACTGTAACGGTTGCTGGTAGCAGTTATGTAAAAATTGTAATAGTAATTAACTGTACTACTCAAGCCACAACTAACCAAGGTGCAGTTTTAATTAAAGTAAACTCAGCTACTTCTGGATATAAATACGCAAACTTTACTTATGCATCACCCCCTACAAGTGCCGGAGGTACTAATGGAGTAGGGTTTTTAGCAAGCGCTAACGCTGCATTTTTAACCGGAGATTCTGTAACTTTAGAAATTTATAACGTTGCCAATGCTGGAAGAAAAACTGCTGTTTGGTATTCTGATGCTGGATATGGAGCAGGTTCTATAGATGTTGCTGCTGTAACTCAAGTTGTTTTAGCGGTAACAACAGGAGCTAACTATCCGGCAGCAGCTACTTACTCTGTATATGGCGTTAAATAATAGGTGATTAAATGACAGTATATGGCAGTAAACAGTATTACACGTTTACCTACGGGTCTGCGACTGTAGCTAATTTTAATATCTATCCGTTCATAGCTCGCTCTGCTGACTACGGGTGTATAGAGTTATCTTGGTTTATGCCTACATATAATGCGTCATTTTCAAAATTACTTGTATTAAGAAGCCCAATTGATTATCCAACTACTGCGGATGATGGCGATTTAATTTATCAAACAACTAAAACTGCTTTATCTACAGCAGGAAGTGGTCTTCCAGTTACCCTTACTGGTGTAAGTTCGACTGGAACAAAATTTACCGTATCTAGTACAGCAAATATATCTGAGGGTCAAACCGTTTCATCTATTACTGCTGGTACTGGAACACTTGATACTAGTGATATTACAGCAATTACCCAAATTATTGATTCAACTACATTTATTGTAAATGTTGCGCCAACTGTGAATTTATCAGGTGCTACTATAATCGTGTCTGATTCAATGTTAGGTGAAATATATACTTATAAAGATTATGGCTCATACATAGACCAGCTTAGCGGTTTAGCTTCTTCTGTTTACACAGGGACTGTAGATAGTAGTGTAACTAACAGTAAGTATGTGTCATTAAAGATGTCAGATTCAAATATAAAAATTAACCAAAGGGTTTCCTATACATCTAGTGGTTTATCTTATGGACCAAACTCTGGAAGCGGAATTATTGGAGGAACTACTGTTGCTGCAATTAATGGCAAATCATTAACCCTAAGCGATTACGCAAATATTCCTGCTGGTACTACACTTAACTTTTACCCAAATTATTTAGAATTAGGCAGAACGTACTATTACTCAGTGTTTGTGTATACGAACAATTATTGGCAAAGAGTTGGTACTGCAGTTGGAGTATCTGCAAATAATTACAATACAGCTAATATTATGTACGACTTTTTACCTGAAGCTTATAAATCAACTTCAGCTCTTGCTTCTTTTGGGACATCTGGACAAAATACAGACCTATATAACTTTTTAAGAACCTTTGCGTTTAGTTACGATTTAACTAAGACAATGATAGACAACGCAAAAAATAGATATGATATTAAAAAAATAGATGGTCGTTTAATACCTTCTATGCTTAACAGTTTTGGTTTTAATTACGAAACTGTTTTAGGATTATCTCAAGCCAGGCGTCTATTGCAGTTCGCATCAAATATCTATTTAAACAAAGGTTCGATTACTGGTATAAAAGAATTTATTGGTGCTTTTGCGGGATACAACGTATCGATTGGGTCTCCTAGAAATCTATTATTAACTACTGATTGTTCGTCCTTTGAAACTGGAACAGGTTTTTGGGATATTGCCGGTGGTTCTGGCGGGTCAACGATTGCGTCAACAACCATGGCTAGTGAAGGAACGACTCTTGCTCCTTATGTAGAGACCAATTCTACTACCGGATACTTAAACGGGCAAAAAGGATATCTAAAACTAAGCGTCCCCAATACTGGTGCTCCAGACCCAGAATTAACTTTTTCATACGGTATGTCATTAGACCGTTATGCAGTTGATTCGTCGAAGCATGTACCCACTGTATCAAATGGATACATAACTTTTTTCTCTAATTTACTACCTGTCTTTAAAACTGGAGGCATGTTAAACGTAAAAGGATTTAGCCCCGCCTCTGTAAATGGTACATATAAAGTTATTTACTCAGATGATACTGGAAGAGTTACTGTAGAAAATACTGCTGTAGCAAATGGAACTTCTATAACAGGAACGGGTAGCCTTGGTATTTTTGACCCAGTGCTTTATGGAGTACCTGTAACTTCCGGAACTTATTATAAATTTAGCGTGTACACTAGCGCTTCTGTTACAAACTCTAGCATTATGTCTCTTGGGGTTAAATGGTATGACAAATTTGGTTCTTATTTAACTTATTTTGAAGATTCAAGTTACGGGTCAGGTCCGGCCGGCAGTTGGATATCGACGTTTAGCACACCTACCGTTGCCCCTTCTAGAGCCGCATATGCTATTCCTTATCTTAAATTTTCAGCCTTTACAGGAACTCCCGATGTTACTTACATAGATGCCGCTCAGTTTGAAAGCTCTAAAGGTGCGGCATATACCCCGTTTGTTTACACCGATGCTAGAAGAATTGATTTATATTTGCAACCTACTAGAGCAAATGAGGCAATAAATCCAGGCTTTGAATCATCAGTTAAAAATTGGTCTGTTACTGGAGGCTCTATTGCTTTAGAGTCCGGAGTTTCAAATGTATACCCAACCTCTTCCGTTGGTTCCGGTTTATCTATTAGTACTGGTTCTGCGAAAATAACAGCCAGTACTACGACGACTACTGTTCAACAATTGTTTGAAATTTCTAATGTCAGCATAAGTACAAATAGGCTTCTTATTGGAACTTCATATAGTAAGTATGGAACTGTTAATTTAACTCCTGGCCAGGCACTAAGCATAATTTCTGGGGCTGGTACATTTGCAGCTAATACTGTAGTGAGTTCAATAGAAACATCTTCTGTATTTTATGTAAATACGACGCCAACATCTTCTGGAACAGCAACGATAGGTGTTTCTGGAAATAAGGTGCTTCCTAATCAGGCATACTCGTTGTCTGCTTATGTAAAGGGAACAGCTGGAGCGACTGTTGTGGCTAAAGTTGAATGGAAAAATAAAAGTGGAACGTTAGTTCAGACCGATATAAGTGACTCTATTACTTTAACTAGTAGCTTCCAAAGAGTGACCTTGACTCCAAAATCAAAATTTGCAACTGTAGCCCAAGATGCAACCGGCACATCAGTAGTCATTAAGACTGATGTTGCCGCTGTATCTGGACAATCTGTTAGAGGTAATGGTATTGCATCCGGTACTACAGTTAGCTCATATAACTCCACTACAAAAACTATAACTTTAAGCATCGCAGCTGCAATTGCTGCGGGTACAACTATTACGATTGGAACTATGTTGTCTCCCGCAGACGCAGCAGTTGGTGTAATAAGTTTTGTATTTACAGGCGCAAATGGAAACATCTACTATCTAGATTCAGTATTGTTTGAGCTATCAACATCAGCATTAACCTACTTTGATGGAGGAACGGGGTACAGAATGACTGATGACCTTCTATGGGAAAACTATTCTTCCATAGATGGTAGAGGGATTTACTATAAAAATAGGTCTGCTGCAATAACTCGGTTGAATTCTGAACTTACTGAGTACATACCTATGGGAGCAACATTTGCCCTTATAACTGGGCGTTCTGCTACTAGTTGACGTTTTGTATGTTTTGTGTATAGACTTTAATCTCCGTCCAAGGAGGTAAATATGAGACGAGTAACCATCGCGGTTATAGGCAACGCAAAAACAACCAGAGCCAACGTAGAGGCTCTAATTAGTGATGTAGTTGATTCTGTTGACGAAGCTAACATTGCGCTGGTATTTGACCAAGAGCAATCTGATGGTCAGATATGGGCTCACCAATGGGCCAATGAAAAACAAATCCCAGTTCTGGTATATGGTAACAACGACTATGCCAGCCTGCTTACTGAAACTCCTAGAGAAGACCTTAAATTCTTTGTTCTTTGGGATGATGAAGACCCAGCATGTCAATTAGCGGCTTCAGTGGCTCAGGAAGCCTCTATTTTGGCTTATGACCTAACTGATGGCCTTATTATAATTCCAATCGGTTCTGAGCCCATTCTAAGGCCGGATAGACCCAAAATTCCAGAAGCCGAGACTGTAACTACAAAGTCTAAAGAGATTAAGGTAGAAGTAACGGCTACTGAAGAACCTAGCACTGACTATGATAGTGAATACGACCTTGAAGAAACTTTGACTGTGTTAGTATCAGAGCTTGGTAAAATCTTTGCCCGTTCATTTGCAACGGAATTTAAAAAGATTATAAAAGGCTAAAATGTCCGTAGAACTAAGCAGGCAGGCTAAAGACTGCCTTATATTTCTGTATCTTAATCGTACACTTACGATTAATCACCGTACCCTTATGGATAACTGCGGCCTAAGCAGACGCAAAAGCGCATCCGTCCTAAAAGAGTTACGAGAGGCAAATTGCCTAAAAATGACACGCCTTGTAGGTGGTGGAACAAAAACTAAACTGGTATTGTCAGATAACACCAAATCGGTACTATCTGGATACAGCAATATAGCAGTACAGCAGGTAAGCAGTATTTACAATAGCTATACAGCTAGTACTACTAATATAGTTACAAATAAATTCTTTGACGAGGTCAAAGGGAAAGAAGAAGAAGTGGGTTATGAGTTCTTTGAAAGGACCTCCTCTGGTGATGATGAGACTATCCTTGCGCGTAAGAAGTTTATGGAGCAGAAAAAGGCTGAGTACGCGGAGGCTAAAGAAGCAAAGGCACAGCATAGAAAAGATTTACATAGGTCACGGGTTGCACCAATCAACTGGACTTGTAAGGATGTCGCATATGAATTTGCGGACAGGCTCGCGGACATCTGGTCCATTAAACCGTTCAGCGTGGCCCAGTCCAGGTTTGTACAGGCACTCTCGGTATTTAGGAAACAGCACTCCACCGATGGAGAACTGGAACTCAAACTTATCGAACTATTCTTTGAAACAATTAAAACCGAAAAATACACAGACGGAAACCATCTCTGGAGAGCATTCTTGTACAAGGCTCCTTCCCTAATTCAGCAGGCTAAAGAACAGTTGATTTCCGTTGAAGAAATTGAGACTAATATTATTCGTGATGAAGAGTTGACGGTAAAGAAACTTTCACTTTTAGATAAGGAGCAAGATGTTTAAGTCAGATGAATTACCTGCTCGTAGACGTACATGGTTAAAGATAGCAAGTATTCCACCAGCAAAAGTTGGCTGGGAATTATCAGATTGTACGGCAGTTCCGCAAAACATTATGGATTACATAAATAAATGGCTTAAGGCTATTTATGACGGAAGTATTATACGTGCCGAGGGTAAACGTAGTTGCGGTCTAGGTTTGATGCTGTATGGTCTACCAGGTCGTGGAAAGACCACAATGGGAAACGTTATACTGCAGGATATATTACGAAGCGCTAAACCAGAGCTTTTAGGAATGGAGCCAGGAAAGACTGTGTCTCGACCTTGCTACTTCATTACATACAATGGGTTGCTAGAACTAAAGGGTTCTATTATGGATGACCATGATAGTGATGAAGAGTTGTTATACAACGGTATTTTAGGCGAGGCTTACGATGACGCGTACAATGTCCGCGTCCTAGTTCTAGATGATGTAGGCAAAGAGCATGCCAGTGCATCTGGTTGGCAAAAGAATATGCTTCACCATGTTCTTCGCACTAGGTTCAATAATGGACTCCCTACTATTGTCACCACTAATATCAAAATTGATGACTGGGAATTACACTATGGCTCAGCCACCCAATCATTTGTCAACGAGTCCTTTATATATATCAATATGGACTCAATCACAGATTTGAGAAAGTAAAATGGATGAAGAAAGACCAGATACAAGATTACTTCAAATATTTTTAAGTTATCAATCCGATTATCCAGGACCATCTATATTTGAAGTAAGTAGTGACCAAAATAAAAACTTACTATGCAGTTGTCCAGGATTTAAAGTTAAAAAAACATGCAAACATGTTGCCTTAATCGAAAGTAGGATTTCTAAAAATAACGGTGTATACCAGTTCGAGTTTTCTGAAAGAATTACAAATGATGAATTACGAAGAGCAATGAAAGATGAAAAAAGTTTTAGAGAGCTGGTTATAAGATTTGGAAAAATAGAGGTTTACTGATGCAAAATAATGATATTAGCAACGCTCTTCCACAACGAGTCATTGTAACCACGGACATAATAACCGATGTTTATGAGGATGAAAAAAAGGTATTAGGGATTATTCCCATGAAAAAAAGACGCAGAGAATACAACCGACTTGTTCTAAGCCATCTTTACATGGTATCTCTTAAACGAGGTTTAACTATGGAATTAGTGAGCTTTAATAATTCAGAGGATGACATGGTTGACATCATGCTTTATCTTGATAAGATAGGCACTAATCCGTTCCGCTACGGAACAGCATATAAATCGGTTGATGCGTTAGTTAAAGAATTACCGTATAGACCAGAAGTCATTGGAGTAATTGATATACCATCTCGCCTACTTAGGTACGGCAGATGGGGAATGGACTTTCCTAACCTATGAGTACAGAAGCAAAACTATTAAGTGCGGCTATTAGAGTCCGCGACTTATCTCCGCTATTTGAGAACAACGTTTCAGATAACTGGTTTACAAGCGAAGATGATAAACGCATTTGGATTTTCTTGCGCACCCATTTTGCTAAATACGGTGAATGCCCGAGCGAAGAAGTTGTTTCATCTAACTTCCCTACCTATAAGCTTTTAGAATTAACTGATTCAATTGATTATCTGATTGATGACCTAGTAGACCGTAGACGTAAATTATCCATTAGCAATACATTACGTCTTGCTGTAGAGGCAATTCAAACTGAAAAAGACCATGAAGCAGCCTTGCTTCTTATGCAGGGTGGCATTGTCAAACTAGAGGAAGAGGGCCTAAATAAAACCTCTGATGTAAACCTGATTAATACCACAGAGTCACGGTGGGAAGACTACCTGTTCCGCAAAAATAATCCAGGTTTGCTCGGTGTTGCCACAGGATTTCCGACTATTGACAACGTTACTAATGGTTTACAAAAAGGTCAGTTGATTGTTGTAGTCGCTACTCCAAAAACCGGTAAATCAACCCTTGCCCTACAGATTGCAAACAATGTTCACAAGCAAGGACTATCTCCAATGTTCCAGTCGTTTGAGATGACTAACCGTGAACAGCAAAACCGTTATGATTCTATGCGCGCTCAAGTATCACACAACCGATTGATTTCAGGTATGCTGACTACAACCGAAGAGCAAAGACTACAAAAAGCACTTGAGACTATGGCAGAGGATAAAGCAAATTTCTGGCTGGTTGACTCCGCTCACGGCATAACAGTTTCTGCAATTCAAAGCAAGATTCAAACCCTACAGCCAGATGTAGTTTTTATTGATGGTGTGTACCTGATGCTAGACGAACAGACTGGTGAGTCAAATACTCCACAGGCTCTGACTGGTA